>JAABUW010000872.1_pt1 | contig 55405 bp, 102 predicted proteins | sample 5560081 | NCBI WGS metagenome assembly JAABUW01 (sample SAMN10711882, study PRJNA513363) | rock metagenome | isolation source: Antarctica rocks | place: Antarctica: Victoria Land, Knobhead sud | reverse complement strand
GGAGCCCTGGCTGGCGGGCTGGACATTGCGGTCCACAGGCGCCACGCTGCAGCTCGTCGCGCTCAGCGGCGGCGGGGCGGGCCAGCCGTCGGTGGTGCGGCTCATCTTAGAGCTGGATCCCGACGGCGCCTGGGTGGTGCACGCGCTGCGGCGCCGCGTGTCGCGGGCTGAGGTGGGAGCTACTTCTCGCCGCGTCATCTCATGTTGCATTCTTGTGGATTGCCTTGTTCAGCCTTTGTATGGGTACTACAGCTGCTGCTGCGACTCCGATTGCTTGGGCGACTGCCGTATGCCGCCTCGCTGGAGCTCCTCCCTGGCCCAGCAGATTCAATATTGTCCTCGTTGTTCTTGCAGGTGCCCGAGCTGGCACGAATGCCTCGGCTTCTGTCGCAGCTGGCTGCTGTCAAAATCATGCTGCTGGCGCTGGAAGAACTTCAGCTTTGCCCTGGCAACGATGATGAGGCGGCCTTCGGCGCGCTGATGGGGTCCAGGCGCGACGGCGCGCTGTATCAGCGGGGATCGGGCGGCGGCGCCACAGCAAGGGTGGAGACAGAGCCTTTTGACTGCTGGTATGGCCGCGTCACTTGGACCGTCCGGGCACAGGCGCTGCCGGCGGCCAGCAGCGCCACAGACGGCGGCAGCCAGGCAGCAGACGGTGGCGGCCAGGCAGCAGATGGCGGCGGCGGCGCAGCAGAAGGCGGCAGTCCGGCAATCGATGGCGGCAATCAAGCAACTGGCGACGACGGCCAGGCAACGGACAGCAGCAGCCAGGCAGCTGACATCGGCGGCCACGCAGCTAGCGGCTGCAGCCTGCTGGTGCGCAGCGGTGGCAGATGTGAAGCCTGCCGCCGCGTACGCAGCCATCTGCGCATGGCCGTCAGCCGCGAGCACGCCTCTGAGGCGGACCCGCTGCAGTCAGCGTACGGCCGCCACCTCAACAACCTGTCTCACGATGTGCTCATGGCGGAGAACTCTCGCCTGAAGCGGGAGTATGAGGCGCTGAGGAAGCGGGAGGTGTGCCATTCAACCGACAGGCGAGTTCGGCAAGTGCGCTTTGACACGGCGTTTATAGGAGTGCAGGCGCCTTCACAAGGTCCACGATACATGTTGCATGCACTATCAGGTCAGCGCCTGCAGCGCGGACCTTTAGGTTAGTTCCCGGCAGCAGCGCCGAGGGCATCAGTTGTCGAATTTGCACCGTGTCTGGATACGTGCGCAGGCGTCACCTCAGGGGCCGGCGCGGTTGCTAGATGTTTGTGACACACTAAGCAGGATTGTGAGGGCATGCACGCGTGTTTTCAGGCTTTGTGCGTGTCAGAGTCCAATTTCAGGCCAATTGGCAGGTTGACGTAAGCGCAACGAGCTGGCGCCGGAAATTTCAGGTTTTCTGAGTGACGTGTCCTCCCCCTTCCCCCTTCTACTCCCCCTGCTCTTGCGGAAAATTTGCTGCGTCAGCATGTCATGTAGTCTCCCAGCAGAGTTACAGCCGGATTATGTTGCAAGTGGGCGCAATCACCGTCTGAAATTGAGTGCGTAGTCTCGCTGGACTCTTCCTTGGCGGCAACGCATGATGGAGGCCGCGGACGCCGCGGTTCGCAGGCTGGCGTCTCTGCACAGCCACTTAGAAACGACTGCTCCAGCGGCTGTCGGCCTCAACGCATGCAGCGCAGCAGCCTCAGATGCAGCAGATGTGGAGTACAGCGTCGGGCTGCCCGAAAAGCTGTCGACGGATGGCCCCTGGCTCGTGCACAGGTACGGTTGGCAAAACGGTTTGCGAAAGAAGCTGCCTGCTCTTGGACGGCCTGCTCATGTTCAAGTATTTTTGCTTGCTTCTCCTGCAGGTCCGTGAGGCATCCAGAGTACCTGTCCACCGGCTACGCTGCCCCGGATGACCACATACGAACCCTGTATGACTGCATCGAGACAACCATCTCCAGACACCCTGAGGTATGCACATGCGCTTGTGTTACATGCTTGTGTTCACGAGCAGACCATGCAAACACATGCATCTTGATCCCCGCCGAACTTCTGTCACGGACGTGGTCCCCACCTGCAGGCACCATACCTGGGGGAGCGCGCGGTGACCTCGCAGGGCGAGCCGGGCGCCTACGAGTGGATGTCGTATCGGCAGGTGAGAAATACTGTAGTGGCCTGGAGATGCACAGCGCTGTGCAGACGCCGCTGCGCATGTGTGCTGTGCCAGCTGCATGCCGCATGAACCTACATTTGCTAGTGCTAAGCGCGGTTGCAAGCGCACCGCTGTGCCTGCGAGTCCAAAGAAAAGGATGCACAGCAACAGTTTCAGCTCCGTAAACCGCCAGGCAGGATTTGTATTTGCTGCAGTTTGGCGAGGCGCGCACGCAGCTGGGCTCGGGGCTGCTGCACTACGGCCTCGCGCCGCACATGACGGTCGGCATCTACTCCGTCAACTGCACGGGGTGGGTGCTGGTGGCGGAGGCGGCCAACGCCTACTCCATGGTGCCGGTGCCGCTGTACGACACCCTGGGCCCCGACGCCGTGCGCTACATCAGCGGCCATGCTGAGCTGTCCGCCATCGCCTGCTCCGCCAACCTGCTGTCGGTGCTGCTGCCGTGCCTGGCGGAGTGCCCCACCATCCAGCTCGTGGTGAGTGTTCCATACTTTGCAAGGCAGTGTGCTGGCAATCCAGAGGAATCGCCTGCTCCGCCAACCTGCTGTCGGTGCTGCTGCCGTGCCTGGCGGAGTGCCCCACCATCCAGCTTGTGGTGAGGCCCTGCTTTTTCGGTAGATGCTCTGTAAAGACTGCGCCGGCATGCAGGGAAGGAAGGGTCAAGAGCGAGGCTGGAGGGCATCGGTGCTCTAGCAATCTCAAGTATACTGGTCAGCACAGCCAGAACAGATCAACTCGAAGCCTGCATCTTGCTGGCAGGCAGCCTCGACGAAGATGTCAGCAGTGAGGGCTGCATTCACGTTCCCAGGACCGTTCAGAACTGCGCCTTCCATGCCACAGGTGGTGTACAACGGCAAGCCGGGCGACGCGGGCATGGCGGTGCCCAAGGGCTGCAAGGCGCGCCTGGTAACGCTGGAGGAGGTGCGGGCGGCAGGGCGGCGCCACGTGCGGTCGCACGTGCCGCCGGCGCCGAGCGATGTCGCGACAATCTGCTACACCTCCGGCACAACCGGCGTGCCGAAGGGAGCGGTGCTGACGCACGCCAACCTCATTGCCAACTCCGCCGGCATGGCCGAGTTCCTGACCGTAGGCGTGGGTGAGCATCAGTGTTTACGATTTGCATCCTGTTGGGCTTTCCAGCCTCTGTGAATTGATGCTATCGCCAACTCTGCCGGCATGGCCGACTTCCTGACCGTCGGCGTCGGTGCGTCCGCAACCACTTTTCCCATTGGTTCGATTGATTCAATCCTTCCAGCCGAGCCCCCTGCCTTCGAGATGGGTCGCCCTTGGCACCGTGCAAGACGTGCTCCGCGATGCAATGTGTCCAGGATTGCACATGGCAGCAGGTCCGCGCAGTGTCTGGCACAGCATGGCGACGCTTGCCTTGGCCTTGATATGGCACGCATGCAATCCTGCTTCTTGTCCCTGCACTAGGCGACCGGCACATCTCCTACCTGCCGCTGGCGCACATCTACGAGCGCGTCAGCATGGTGACGGCAACGCACGCCGGTTGCGCGGTGGGCTTCTACCGCGGCGATGTGGCGGTGCTGCTGGAGGACATCGAGGAGCTGCAGCCGACGCTGTTCCCCTCCGTGCCCCGCCTCTACAACCGCATCTATGACAAGGTGCGAGTCCCAGGGACCGGGTGTCTCGGATCTTGGATGACATGCAACGTTAGCCCGGGAGCCCGCATGTCTGGAGGAGGCCCTTGGATTCATCTTCGAATTCATGCGTGGAGCAGCCTTTCAGGCCCCTCTCTGGTTGCACCATGGCATTTCTGTAGGGCATGCCAGGGCACAGAGCATGGCACCAGCACCGGCAGAGCGGCATGTCATCTGGCATCGTAGGTGATGGCAGCGATCTCGCAGAGCAGCCCCGTGGCGCGGAAGCTGTTTGAGATGGCGTACGCCTCGAAACGCGTGGCATTGCGGAACGGCGACCTCAGCGGCGGGCGTTTCGGTCCCATGTGGGACCGCCTCGTCTTCTCCAAAGTCCGGGCGCGGCTAGGAGGTGGGCGGCAACTTCTGTTTTTACGGCAGAGCTCCTCAGATGCTGTGGACACACTGATGGTGTGTGAAATAAGACTCGGAACCACACGAACGGCTGGTTCAGGTTTCAAGTAGGACCAATCTGGTGCAGAACGGCTCGCATGTTCCCTTTGACGATGTTTCTCGCCCACGCGTCATGCCGATGGCAAGCGTTATGATGTCGCAGGCAAGGTGAAGCTGATGACGACGGGGGCGTCGCCAATCAGCGAGGAGGTGTTTGACTTCCTGCGGATCTGCTTCGGCGCGACCGTCATCGAGGTACGAACACAAATTATCTCGAGAACCTGAACCTGCTCCTAGTGGCCACAGTCCGTGCGTAATCAGCATATTTGAACATTGGTGGCGATACCATCGTATTGTTCCATCCATTTCAGGGCTACGGCATGACGGAGACTTCGTGCGTGATCAGCATGACGTCGCACGGCGACACGACCAGCGGGCACGTGGGCGGCCCGGTGGTGTGCTGCGAGGTCAAGCTGGTCGACATCCCCGAGATGAACTACACCAACGCCGACAAGCCGGCGCCCCGCGGCGAGGTGCGCCCCGCAGCCTTGCCCCACAGCCTTGCTACGCCGCCCCTGCTGAACGTCATGCATCTGCTGTGCGTCATGCTCCTCCAAAGGCCAGGCCGCAGGCGGCATCAACCCCAAACATCCGCGCAACTTTCTACAAGCTGCATTCCAGAGCACCTGCAGAGCACCGTCAACGTGCAGGTGTGCTTGCGGGGTCATCCTTGTTCCAGGCCTACTACTTTCTCCAGTGCAATGGCACAACACTGTCATGATGTGGGGCACCTGTACGTGTGCAGGTGTGCGTGCGGGGGCCGTCTGTGTTCCAGGGCTACTACAAGGACGAGCAGCAGACGCGAGAGGTCCTGGACGAGGACGGCTGGCTCCACACAGGTGGGATCTTCTTAAACCTGTACAATCTGCAAGTTCGTACAGTATAAATCGGCTCAAACGAGGGAGATTCCAGGGCCAGGCGCTGCCGGCTCCGGACAGGCACAAAGGCTGGCCGGCCGAGCCATGTGGCTCTGCTGCTTGACTCGGCTGCCAGGCGTTGTGCTGCTGAATCGACAGAGTTGCTGCTCTCTGGGCGGCACAGCTGACGGCCTTGCGTTCAGCCGGATCGTGCCGCCTCTGCTGCCACCTGCACGCAGCTTGCAGCTGCTGGTCGCGCGAGATCCTGGTCTTCGTCGTTCCCTAAACCTCAAAATGCCAATTGAACACATCGCAAAGTTGACACCGACACCTGTGCAGCTTTGCGCGCAAGGAGCCTGGAGCTTTTTGTCTCCTGGACCCTGATCAACATGTCACAGTGTTGAAAACGTAATCAAACCTACTACCTGATTTCCCTGATGAAACAACAATGTTGACAAGGACACCTGTGGCGCGCGCGCAGGCGACGTGGGCACGTGGCTGCCGGGCGGCCGCCTGAAGATCATTGACCGCAAGAAGAACATCTTCAAGCTGGCGCAGGGGGAGTACATCGCGCCCGAGAAGATCGAGAACGTGTACGTGCGCTCGCCCTTTGTTGCGCAGTCCTTCGTCTTTGGCGACAGCCTGCGCGACAAGCTCGTCGCGATCGTGGTGCCCGACCCCGACCACCTGCTGCCCTGGGCCGCCTCCCGGTAAGTGTTTGTCCTAACCTGAAATATTCATCAGAGTGTGGCACGAAATTGCAAGATGAGGGACCAGCTCGTCGCGATTGTGGTGCCTGACCCCGACCATCTGCTGCCCTGGGCCGCCTCCCGATGAGTACTCAAGGTTGTTTTCATCAGCGAGTATGTTCATCGGCGAGCAGTGGCTTGTCCTCTGTCTGTACACTGCAGAACCCTGATGGTCCCGGCTTCGCCGCTTTTGCGGCACTGGGCCAGCAGCCTGACATCTGACTGCGGATTCACAGCCGTATTCAATGTGTGTCATTGCCGGGGCTGCCTGTCTGCATCCTTGAGGATGCAGGTACGGAATGCTCCATCCAGTCGTGACCTCCAAACACGTGCTGCTGGTGCAGGGGCATGGCGAGGGAGATGGACGTGCTGTGCAAGAACAAGGCGGTGAAGACCGCCGTCCTGGCCAGCATGCAGGCAGAGGGGCGCTCCGCAAAGCTCCGCAGCTTCGAGCAGGTGCCCACTTGCGTCTATAACTGTGCTGCGACGGCTGCTGTGGGCAAGCTTGAAGTCCAAAGTTCAATTGGTCGCACATGATCGCTGAAAGTCCGTGCTGCGCATCCACTTCCAAGCTATCGCCAGCAATGTCGCTCCTACTCTCTAGCTATCGATCAGCAACTGACCGGCACACTTGCGCCTTCGGCAGGTGGCGGCGGTGCACCTGACGCCGGACCTGTTCAGCGTGGAAAACGGGATGATGACGCCCACCTTCAAGCTCAAGCGGCCGCAGGCGTCCGCCGAATTCAAGTCCGCCATTGCCACGATGTACCAGCAGCTGGATTCCACTTCCAAGTAGCTAGCGTGCTGGCACAGACACGTCTGGACATCGTGCTTGGTCCGGAGAGGCCGGCCAGCAGACTGACGGCAGACCGTCGCAATCACTAGGCGGTTGCGGCCGTGTTCGTTTGGCGGCGGCACAAGTATCTGTTGCAGAGCATGTGGAGGGTTTAGGGTGTCTCCAGGTCGTCGAGGTGTTCATCGTCGAGTTCGCAGGGCGTGCTTCGACAACATACAGGAGTGGTCGGTCTCTAGGTTCAAATTTCTCTGCGGCCAAAACGATGTTCGCCAGCACTGTTGTCACTTGCACAGCTGCCGGCTGCAGCCTTCTTATCCCTGGGCTCGCCTTCTCTGTCGACGACTATGAGGCAATCCACATACTAGGTAACTCCACATTCCATGCGTTTGCTGGAAACTGTAGTGCACATAACATCATATGTACTCGTAGTAGTAATCAATATTGCTGCAGGTCGGTCGTCCGCAACCAACCTCGATTCAGCTGATGATCTACCTGATCGTCCTAATCTGCACTCTAGATGTACCCTCAACTTGTGCCGCTGTAAAGCGCTGGCGGCAGCATCTCGAACACGAAGTCCTGTGCCGCAAGCTTCTGGAAACTGAAAGGCGCCACCAGCAAATTGGCCTGCTGCGCGCTGTCCAGGACGGGACCCTGTTGCACATGTCAGGCCTGTGTCAGCTGTCGGTCGCAACCTTTGTGAGTCATCCACAGACAACTGCCAATTTCTGTACAAAAATCAGCCTCGGGCACAAACAGTGCCATCTCGCTCGTCCACAAATGCGGTCTTACCACCATATTGACGGTGACGCCGCCGAGATAGCTTGGCGGCAGCGCCAGCTGCAGCGTGAAAATTGAGCCATCTGTGCCATTGGCTCGCTGCACTGACTGCACCTCCCCGCCAACAGCGTCCGGCACAGTCGTGACATTAAAACTGGCGGCGCTGAGGCCCGCCACCGGCTCGGTGAACGCCAGCCGCAGCTGCGGCTGCGAGCTGCTCGTCACGGGGCCGCCGCTGTAGGACGAGCTGAGCAGAGTGGACAGGAAGCTGCCGCGCGGCCTGCAAATCGGAAATAGTATAAGGTCTGAGCCCTTGCAGCACGCTTCCATGTTACTAGGGCAACACAACAAGCTGTGCGTCATCTGGAAGGCTGGCGCCAGGACGGCGAGGCACAATGTATGGCAGCAGCCCGCAAGGGGTAGGCGACAGATCTGCATACTGGTCCATTGCTGCCCACCTGTGGTCCACGGCCTGGCAGATTCTTGCGTCAGAAAATGTGTTGCCGTCGACATCTGCCACGCTGCCGCCAATGATGCCGAGGCAGACCGTCGTGTTTCGTGTCTGCCATGGCGATATCGGCACCTGCAGGTTGGACAGGCCGTAACTCAAACGCGAGCAAGGCCGGCATCGAATGCCGCACCAGGCTGCCGACTGCCATAGCTACTGTGCGCTCATGATGGCAAACGCCGAGAGCTGAGGCGGGCGTCAACAATGTACAGTGCTAGATCTAAAAGAGAGAAGTTCAGCTACGGCGAAGGTGGCTCGCCGTCACTCTGACGGTGAAGTCACTGCACAGAGCCCCCCGCGGGCTCGTGCTGTTGATGGCCTGCACGGTCGCGCTGTCGCTGTCGAGCATGATCGCCGCCAGCGGCAGCATCGCCACGGGGTGCGAAAACCTGTCAAAAACCGAGCATCAGAGATGGAAGTGTCTTCCAGGCTCCTTGCAGATCCAGTAAGCCCAAGACAATACCCTAATCAGGAAACCCCACCGAGACTTCGTGCTGTCCAGTTGCCTGGGACACTGGTCATGGCTTTCCGCACCTGACACTGAATTCCACAAAAATGCAGGTGGGGCACGCTGCGGCGGCGGCAGGTGTCCAGTCTGGTATGGCAGCTGGGTTGCTGGACACCGGTGACGGGCCGTCCTGCAGCATGGTGAAGCTGGCGCCCACTGTGTGCGGCAGCTGTGACTGCCGCACCTGGCTGAGTTGTGCACAAAAGAGCAGCAGCGTCGCCGCATACGCCTGCACAACCGACATTCAGACAAGGTTACCGACTGCCTGATGTCCTGCAATGCGTGGCGGTGCGGCAACAGTGGCGTGCTTACCTTGGCATACGGCTGCTCGCTCATTTGGACCAGGACATTGGTGTCGTAGCGGCCCTGCTGCGGCAACTGAGATGGATCGTACTCGAGGGAGACGACCTGCGCCTGGCCTGGCAGAATGCTGCCCTCTGCATGATGCCAACAATAACAATGAGTCGACCCGTCAGTTTGTCTCACTGGTCGTGTTTGCAATGCTGGTCTGTTTTGTGGCATGCACTTTGTGCGCATGGCGCGATAAAATTAAACTTACAACCTTGCAGGTTGGCACTTCGTGCCTACACAGGAAAGATATATCCTGCTATGCGAACAAACATCGCATGAGGCTCGCAGGTGCGGTGGCGCGTATTCAGCGCACCATTTGGGAACGCTTGCACCCAGGTCAACCCAATGTCAATAGACCCTGCCTGTGAATGTCTGATGGGAGTCAGGTCACTGCTCAACTGCAGATCTATTTCCCGCGTCAAACAGTGCATGCGCGGGTGTCACCTGGAATCTGTAGGTGACATTTCCCACATTGCTCAGCTCGAGCGCCTGCGTCTGAATGATGTTGGTCTGGTCCTGAAAAGCCACCACCGGCCCGATTGTCGGCGGCCCAACCGCGCCAGTCTCATTGAACTGTAGGCCTTCCTGCAGGGCACACAAGTTGAATGTTGAGCAGTGGACTCACTACAGCTGCTCACGCCAGCAGACGATTCAATTCTGTGCTGCGAACAAAGCTGCCAACAACTGTTGACGGTGCACAGCTGACCTGAAGCAAAAGGTTCGGTGTCCCATTCACTTCCAATGCGGCATTCACTTTCTTGGCGACGCCGTTGCCCACGACGAAAGCTTGCACCTGCATCACGTAGAACCTCTGTCAATCGGCCAGCATTCCATGTTGTCACCCTCGCGGAGAGATGCTCACTGATGTCTCAGCGCTACATGTCACTGCTTGGGTCATGCATATGTCAGCAGCACACAAGCAGAGAAAGAACGAGGTGCATTGCGGCTGAGATAACTTCCGACCTGTGCGGGCAGCGCAGTGGGATTCAGCTGCAGGTACTGAGCCGCCACGCCGCTGACGTGCGGGCACGCCATCGACGTGCCGGTGGCGCTGATCGTGGCCGTCGGCGACGTGTACCTGTGACATGCACATGCCGGAGGTCAGACAGGAAGAGAAGAGCATATCTGTTTTGTTTCACAGCGTCCGGTGGCAACAGATTACGCCAGGGGCTTTACGCCAGGGGTTTCGATCTTGCTCGGTGGTGATGCAGGGTGGAACAAGCACAGCGCCGGATTGAATTTCCGGTCCCACCTCTGACGAGGAGGCTTCGTCTCAGAGCGCACATGGCGCTGGTAATGGACATAAGCGTCTGAAGGCACACATCATATCTCTCTTGTATCTCCATCTTTCCGAGAGCGCACATGGCGCTGGTGATGGCGACGCCGGGCGCGTACAGGTCCACGCAGGAGCCATAGTTGGAGCCGGACCAGCGGGTGTCGGACACGTCCGTCGCCGCCACCGTGACGCACTGCGGCAGTCGCGCCGGGCTGAGGTCGCATGCGTCTGCGCCACAGAGGAAGCGAAATGGAGCCACAGGCCAAGGAGTGTCCTTGCGGGTGCTCATGCCTGCATGCTGAACGGAGATGTATCTAGTATGACATCAGTGATCAATGCAAGTCGAGCACGAGATTCCATGTAATGCATTGCGGTGCTGCTGTCGTCACCACATGTTGGTACAATGCAGCCCACCGCTGCCAAAGTTGCCGGCGGCAACGATGCTGGTGACGCCCAGGTCGATGAGCGCCAGCAGTGCAGCGTCCAGCGCGTCGTTCGTGCCGGAGGTGCCCAGCGATAGGCTGGCAACGGCGGGCGGCTGGAAGTTGGAAGCAACCCACTCCAGGCCCGCGATGATGTCGTCCACCGCGCTGTCGCCGTTGCAGTCGATGCACCGCACTGCGCGGCGCACCAGCACACACATCACAAACGAAAAGAACTGCCGCTGCTTCGTGAGACTGCTTGGAAGCGACCAGTCTTCTGGCGCTAGAAGGCCTCGTGTAGAGAGCCACAGTGGATGGCGCCAGCAGCTGGTTGTCCGACAACAACTCTGAGCAACCCGGCCTCATGAAGGTGCAGCCAGACCAAAGACTGCTTGGTTTCGGTGCACCTGCGTGTAAAGTGGCGTTCTTGGCGACGCCGTACGTCAGGCCGCCGATGATGCCAGACACGTGGGTGCCGTGGCCAAAGCAGTCCTCGGAGTCGCCGTCGCCAAAGCTGGAAAAGCCCGCCTTGGCGCGTGAGCCTGCAGACGCCACGAAGCTGCCGATTGCAATGACGAGCTGGTGTTGCGAAAGTTGCTGTATGCATTATAAGTACGTCCTGAGATGTGACCGGGAGTGAGATCGAATTCGTGCCCGGCAACCCTCTAACCTTTCAAACCGCGCGCCCTGTCCGCTGGAGCGTATCGAAACTCCTCGTGGTCCAGCCTGATGCCCTGTAGCATTTGCAGTAGACGAAAACTGGTGTGCAGCAATAACAATAGCAGTATGGCTAGTCAGGTTCCTGCCTAGACCGGCAAGCGGCATCGTGCAGCAAGGCATCACCAGGGCTGGGGCGCCGGCCAGGACGCCTGCTGGGGCGCCGCTGACAGATATGCCACAGCGTGCCGGCGCACACTACACACGCATCTCACCGTGTCCAGGACATAGACGTTGACGTTGCTGCCGTCGCTGGCGTACTTGTAGCTGGACGTGATCGGCAGGCTGGGGTGGCTGACCCGATTCAGGTTCCATGGCGCGCGCGCCTGCAGGCCGCCAATCGCATTCCGAGCCTGCTGCTGGAATGGCCTGACACCGTCGTTGGCATGAAGGCCCTTCACTCGTTGGTCCATCTGGAGAGCTGTCGCCTCGCTGGGAGTAAGCTGCAGCGCGGCACATGCATTTTTCGTTTGGCTGCCGGCCGCTGATGCAGGCGCCTCTGTTGTGCATTATAGTGTTCATTCAGCAGTGCGCCTCGGCATGCCGCGCACCTTAACTGAACAGCCAAGCAGCACAATCTTGAACCGCTGCCGGCAGGGCCTGTCTGCAGCAGCTCTTCCCTCGCAAAATGCGTCAACATCCTCTGCCGTGGTTGCGAATTCCACAATGTACCTGCAGACATGTGGCGCTGTCAAGCTCTGATGGTCACCTATGCTGGCCGGGGAAATGCCGGAAGACACTCCTCAGAAAATCCGCTGTACCACTCACTCCGCGTCGCTTGCAGTACTTGCTTCCCCAAGGGAGCGCGGCGTCTGTGCGCCTCTGCCACTGTGCGGCCTAGGCAGGGTCCGAAACAATATCAGATTGGAAGTGATGTCAGATCATAACATTTGATACTTGAGAGCAAGGCAAGCAGATTTTCACCTTCTGTGTGGCTCGTGCTCCCAGGCGTCAGAGCCGCCCACAGCGGCAATGCCGCAGAGCAACAGCAGCAGCACGTCTCTGCTGCAGCTGTGGCGTTGCCGGATCGAGTTTCCCTGCCTCAAACCTAAGGTGCAGCGGCTCGAGCCGCTGTACATGGCCGCCCCGCAGTCTATCAGTGCTGCACATAAGGCCGATCACTCCCGCGATGACTGATCAGATTTCGGCGCTGCCGCCGCGCCAGGATCCCAGTTCACGGTGATTCTGTGGACTGCATGTATCAATTGCACAGGTTTAATCTCAGACTGACTACAGAGCCTTTCGAGATGCGGCGTTTTGTCTCTTGGGCGCTCCAAGACTGCAGAGGTCTTGCAGGAGGGTTTTGTGGACCTGCAGCTCAAGTCTGCCTATGATGCTATCAAGCAGATAGTTCTTGAGCACGCCTTCGCAAGCAGGAGAAGCCGTTTGTACATCCGGATCGTGTGCAAGAAGATCCGGCGCAAAAATGGCTCTTGAAGAAGAAACAGATTTCGAGCACACGCTCGCTGTCTTCCGGGAAGTCAGCGCGTTCAAAATCCCACCCAGACTCGCCTCTGGTACGTCTGAGTGTCGCAGACTCGACGCCTGCAGCAGCAGCACCTGTAGCAAGGAACACGTCTTGATGCAGCATTCGGCGCGCAGGTGGTATCTGGTTGTCATGCATTCCAAACCTTCAGCATGCGGCACCTACAGGGAACACGTGTGCGAATGTAGCATTAAACGCGCAGGTGGCGTCAAATCGGGAGAGTGGCGAGTGGAGGACAAGATCTTCACAGGACGGCTGACCCTGATGTCCTGCGGCCAAAAATGCGAGCTGCGGCTCACAGACGACAAGTGAGTCATTGCAACAGGCAATGTGTCAGTGACGACAACTGCGTCATTACAACAGCAATGTGCACTGCAATCGGCCTCTGCTCATGGCATGAGCATGGACATGGTGACGCGCCGGTGGGCTGCTGCGACAGGGGAGAGGTCTTTGCGGTGTGCCCAGTCGGGGTGGGTGAGCGCCTGATATGCGTGGAGCCAGCCTCAGACAGCAGCAGGAACTTCGTCATCCGCGTCGTCGACCCGGCTTCTCGGCGGCACGCATTCCTGGGCATGGGCTTCATCGAGCGCAGCGATGCGTTCGACTTCAACGTCGCGCTGGTGAGCTTTCGTTCGAGAATCTTTCTGTTCTTCCGCATTAGTCCCTTGCTGCCTGGTAGTCCAGATGCACATTCCGCGACTCTGGTGGATGCATCCGGCATGCATGTAAAAGCTGCGTGTCTCTCTTCGCCCGCAGTCGGACTGGGACAAGCAGACGAAGCGGGAACAGGAGAGCACAGCATCGGGCGCAGCCGGCGGCCAGGCCCCAAAGCCAGCAATGGTTTTCAGCTTGAAGGAGGGCCAGACGATCTCCGTCAAGAAGGTCGCGCCCGCCAGCGGCGGCGGCTTCCTGGCATCGCTGGGCTCCGGCTCCAGCGGTGGCGGCAGCTCATCAGATCTAGGGATGTTGGCGCCGCCGCCAGCAGCCGGCGGCGGCAGCAGCAGCGGCGGCGCAGGGCTGCTGCCTCCGCCGCCGCTGCCTGCGGTCAGTGGTTCGGCTGCCAGCGGCAGCCTCAGCTTGCGGCCACCGCCACCGCCTGGCGGCGCTGACGGCTTCGGCCTGGTGCCGCCGCCGCCTGCTCGCGCAAAGCCGCAGGCAAGCGCATGTCCTGGTGCTGATGAGCACAGATGCCTTGAACATTGGTTTTCGATGGAAGCAGACTGCATGGCGCACTGCACCATGCTAAGACTGTTCTGTGTGCACCGCTAGGCGGCGGGCACCTCGGGGACTGCAGGCGCCATGCGCTCTGCCGCCAGCAGCAGTGGCGGCGCTGGTGGTGTGGACACCCTGCTGCGAGGCTTTGAGCAAAAGGCGGGCATCTCCGGGCCAGCGAGCAGCAGTCCAGCAGCGACAGAAGAATGGACGCCTTTCAGTTGATTCCACAAGCGTATGGATTACATATGGGTATGTATAGCTCGTGTGCAAGCGTCCATGATGTTGTCACACCGCAACCATCAACAATGTTTTCAAACGACACTTCGGCACCAAACAGCTCGTAATTGTCGTCCGTACACCAAATTCGACCACGCTGCTGGGTATCTACAAATGGCAGATTGCCTTGATCCTGACCTACATTGCACATGCTCCAGATCATTGCTGCTGCATGCAAAGTTTCCGTGCAGAAAAGCTATCCTGAACCCCATGAAGCCCTGACGAAACCTACTGAAAGAAACAGTTCCCCCACACATGATGCCGCCACCGTCCGGTCAAGGAATGCTCCGCACGACATCTCTGTTGGCAAACGTGGCGAGGCTGAACAATGGCACGTTTTGCTGCGCATCTGGACCTGCAACATCCAGCGCGACAAAACCTGATGAGAACCTGGGCATCTTCTGCTCATCATCAAGTTGTGAGCCTGAAAAACCAAGAAGCCTCTCACTGCGCCAATCAGCCGTCAGAGTGCGTCCTCCACGACTGAAGGCAGGCAGGAAGACTCACCTGAAGCACAGGCGAGCACATGATGCCAGGATCAGCGACTCAAAGAGCATGAAACAAGCTGCAGCAAAATAGACAAGCAAATAAAGGCCAACCTGTTTCCGGGCGCAGCGCCTGCAAAAGCGCCTGCACCTCGGTCAGCGTCTTCCCCTTGGTCTCCGGCAGGTTCCTGTAGACGTACACGCCGCCTGCCGCTGAAATAGCGCCAAACACCAGGAAGGCGAACGGCCCGAACCAGCGGTGCATCGCCAGGAAGACGACGTCCGTGATGGCGCCTGGATGGCAAATGTGTCGCAGCTTGCACCCCACGACAAATTGCATTCGTGTGCTCAACGGCAGTTATTGTTGTGGTTTGGTGCTGTGAGGCAAGACTGCACATGGCAACGATCGCAGCGGCACACCACAAGAGGGAAACAACACATGAAGGAAAGCCAGGGGGCTGTGCCAGTGCCAGTGCCAGTGCCAGTGCCAGTGCGTTTTGAGAGGTTTCGGTACCTGAGAAGAAGGCGGTCGCAGTCGCGGCGGCGACAGCCGGCGACTTGACGGTCATGCTGAACAGCTCGCTCATGAGCACCCAGAAGATGCCGGCCCAGGAGATGCTGCATGACATACACAATGTGGTGTGAATACTCTTGACCCTCCTATTGCTGGACAGCTTGCGGCGTCATGCTCTATGTCACTCCCTATCAAGGGTTCTCTTTCACCTTTCCTTCACAGTACTGTTTTCACATACCTGAAGGCCAGCATGAAGGCGCACATCGCCGCCAGCTCCAGCAGCCAGCTGTCCATGTAGTCCGACGCCGCGATGACCACCATGGCGACGGCTGTCACGCCGCTGCCGACCAGCAGCAGCGGCCGCCGGCCCACGGTGTCGATCAGCAGCAGCGCGCTCAGCACGCCGATGACCTGTGGCCAGATATTGTTGTAGTGAGGTCGGCTTTTCCTTCGCAGACATGCAAGCAGTGCAGATGACCTGCGGCGAGAAGTCACTCTGTGAGGCTGCGTGCTGCTGACACGCAAATGTCATAGTGCAAGTGGGGTCGGTCTGCTGTCAGGCCAGCCTTGCAGAGGGGGTGGGGACTCTGTGTGCGCTTTTAAAATCTCATCCCATTTCTCAGCTCACGAAGCGGCAGACCTTGCCGATGCTGACGCCAGAGGAGTAGAGGATAGAATCGGCGTGCCGCCGCATGCCCGCCTGCTCCAGTAGCTCCGGCGCGTAGTTGATGATGGACGTCGATGCACACGCCTGTGCGGGGTAGATGGCACATCAGCCATCCCAGTTTTGCAACACGTGTTGCCGGCGCCGTGGGCCACGCAGGAGAGGCGCGGGGCACTAACGAGGCAGAGCTCGCAGTTGGCGGGTTGGCCTGTGGCCAGCGCATGCACACCCATCGGCGGAGACTCTCTCGAAATGACATTACTCCCTCGCAGTATGGATGCAAGGCTCAATGTCAGAGATACTGGAGAAAAGTGTGCCTGGTTGAAGAAGGCGATCCAGATGGCCATCCAGAAGGCGCCTTGTTCCGGGCCGCGCGAAACGTAGCCGATGTCCAGCATCATGTGCGAAAAGGCGCTCCAGAAAGACTGCGGCGGCAGGCCCGCCATAGCGTCCCCGCCCCTGCTAGGGCCCGCCTGCAGATCAAAGAGTGAGTGTCTCTACTTCAAGGCAAGCACTCTCATGTGCCTGAAGGCTCTCTGGAAGGATTGCGGCGGCAGCACCGCCATCGCGCAGGTCTGCCAGCTCCGTTTCGAAGTCGTCGGAGCGGGCGTCAGCCTGAATCTTTTGAATGTTGTTGCACGACATCTTAGGCACCTGTGCCGAGGGGGCGGTGCGGCCGCGAAAGTCGGCCAGCTCTGCCTCGAAGTCGTCGGAGCGCGTGCGGATGGGCGTGAGCCCCGCCGGCACCTCGCTCAGCGACTTGTGGAACATGGGCGTCCCCTCCTCGTCGTACCTGCGCACGGGTGAGGCGATCTTTCGAGAGTGTGAAGATGTGCACGAGAGCCAGAGAGCAGATCCAGATCCGCGCCAGCATGGCCAGGGTTGCAGCTCCGTGCTGGGTGCGGCAGCCAGAGCAGCTAGGCGCGCAAATGCAGCACCAACAAGGCAGAGCTCCGGCAGCAGCACTGTGCTTAGGTTTTCCCACTGCTCATGGCTGCCAATCAAGCAACAGAACAGGTCAAGAAATAGTGTGAAAACGAGTCAGCCTTGTCAACCCAAGGACTTCCAAACTCACCAGACCGTTGGCGAGTCGCCCTGCTGCGCCTCGCTGGGTGCCGTGCGCACCGTCAGCGACAGTGACCGCTGCGTCACCATGTCAAACGCCAAGCGCCCACCGCCAGAGCTGCTGCCATCGCTGATTTCCCGGCCCGCCGCAGCACCCGTCGCAGCGCTGCCCGCTGCCGTGCTGTCTGCTGGAGAATCCGAGCTGGAGGCCGAGGCCACTGCTTCCGCTGCCGCCGGCGCGGCTGAGGCTGGCGCACTTGCCGCCGCTGCCACCGCCACACCACTTGCCGCCGCCGGATCTGTTGTGCCATCGCCGGAGGCTGGATGGGCGTCTGAGGAGGCGTGCTGCTGGCCGTCGCGCTGTGCTTGCAGGCTGGGTGACGCTGACCCGGTGTCGGAGGAGGGGCTGACCTCGCCGCTGGCGATCTCCACCCTCGCGAGCGACGGCCGCCCAAAGGGAATGTCGTAGTCCTGCCACATCACAGACTCAGGGTGAGGGCACTCATCCACATTACGCCGTCTTGCAAGAGGATCACCTTCGATGCCACATGCGCCATGCAGGAAACCGAAGCGTCAGACAATATGGTTTACATACCAGAGGCATACAATGTGCCATTACCTGGCGGTCGTCCGGCAGATCGTCAGGGTCTGTGCTGTGGAGCTGCATCGGCGCGCCGGCCACGGCGGCATCCTGGCCCTGCGAGTCGAAGCCCTCTGGCTCATCCGCCGCGGCTGCCACGCTGTCTGAGTGGTGTCCGCCCACCAGGGGCTGCATCTCGCAGTCTCCTGGGTCGCCCGCGAGCGGCGCCGCCTTGGCCGGCTTTGCAGCTGTGTGCTTGTGCAGCGCTGCGCCGAGGTTGAGGCCGGCGGCGGGCAGCCGCGGCGTGTGTCCGCTGGCGGTGCTGTCGCGGCTGGGCTGGCGCGAGTGCCCGCGCGCCGCGGCTGGCTCGATGGTGCTCAGCGCGTCCCACTGGTGCTTGCGCTGCCCCGGCTGCCATTTCCCACCCTGCACATGCAGTTGTCAAGTGCTTGGGTCAGCAGCATCAAACCATCTGCTGCCATCGGCAGCATATGCTCCAAGCCCTTACGAGGGCTGCCGCTGGCGGTGAGGTGCATGACACAGCACAACATAGGGACAGGATGGCAAGTGTTCCGGCAAGTATTCAGCAGGGCACCTGGTGGCGCAGCCGGGCCATGTGGGTGCGGCGGGCGGCGAGCGCGCGCTCTCGGCCGGCGGCCTTGTCATGCTCCACTGCGCTCCACAGCTCCAGCAGATCCTGCTCGACCTCCGCCGTGCTGGCCTGGCTGCCTGGTTTCATGACTGTGATGGCCGTCAGAATTGTGGGACAAACAGCGGATCCTTTTCCAGAAACGACAGCTCCAGCAGCTTCTGCTCCACCTCCGTCGTGCTGGCCTGGCTGCTTACGGGAATCTGCAAGAGGAGACAGCTTCAAAAACCGTTTGGAAAGACCATTTGCAGGATCGTCTGATTGGACCACGGGGCACGATGCAACGTCGCCTTCATGCACAGGCTTCAAGATGCTGAAGTTCCCTGCAGCTGTCTTGCGTGCAGCTGGTGGAGTGAGGCTTGGTAATCTGATCCTGTGGCAAGAGAATAGCACAGGTGTCCTGTCCAATGTCAGGCAGGACAGCAGACTTGTGCAAATCGCAAAGTTTGACCAGCCCACTGCATCAAAGTCGCACCGTCGGGCAGCGTGCTGGAGGTGAGGATGCGGTGGATGACGGCTAGCGCCTCGTCCAGGCGGCCGTTGACCACCAGCCAGCGCGGCGACTCCGGCAGCAGGAACAGTGCCGCTGCGATTGCAAGGCAGAAGATCGAGGTGCATTGGACTTCATAAGGTTTTACCAGCGCCGATGCGATTGCAGGACCAGGGTGCTGTCATTGCCAAGCTCGTGAGCTGGCTGTCTTCCCGAACTCATAATCCCTGTCTTCCCGAACTTTCAATCCCTCATCTTGGTTTGTGGTATCGAATTGCATGCCTTCAGCGCGGTCAGGTGTCTCGGGCCCCAGCCTCAACGAAGCGAAATGTGTTCATGCGTGGCTTCAGCTCAGATGCGATGCTGACTGGTAGGATTGCGCAGCTGCATCAGCCAGACCACTGGACATTACCTGACATGAGCAGCGCCGGCAAGATGGGCATGGCCACCATCCACCGCCAGGCGCCCGGCAGCGATGACAGCGCCCAGTCCACCAACCCCGCAGCCAGCATGCCCGCGCACAGCAGCACCTGTTGCCGCACACACCGCAATGGACCATCAGCACTGGGCCAAATTGGTTCCCACGGCCCGGTCAGGCGGATTGAGATGTCAGGTGGATTCAGCTTCGCAGATTCAGCGTCACGGCATTGACCTGCAGATGCACTTGGCACTCCAATCCATATGTCTCATAGCAAACGGATTTGCATATGATCCCGCATATGCCGCTGTGTCCAATGCATGCCGCAGGGGCGAGCACCTCGTAGAGCTCGACGATGGTGCCACGAGCGGAAGCCGGCGCAACCTCGCCCAGGTATGCGGGCACCACCACCGCCGATACGCCGATGCCCACGCCCACGAGCAGGCGCCCGAAGATGAGGCCACTGCGCGCCAGGGAAATGTGCAGCCTTTGCAAGGTGAGGCCACTTGCACGCCGGAGAAACTCTTGTTGCAGCCTTTGCAGATGCCCGCCGCACTCAAAACGCGCCGAAGCGGCAGCAACCCAGCTACAAGAACAAGCATTCCAAGTTTGAAGCACAAGCAGGAGTAAATGAGTCCATAGGCAGGTACGCACGTGGCGCCGGCGGAGGTGGCCATGACGATGGGCCCGAGCATGAAGAGCACGCTGTCGATGGTGATGGCGATGCGGCGCCCGTAGTGCAACATCAGCGCGCCGCCCAGGAATGCGCCGAAGCAGGCGCCCAGCTTTGCGGCGCCCACGATGATGCCCTCCACCCAGTCTGAGGTGGCCATCTCGTCCGAGATGCCCAGCAGCGCCCCGCCCATGACGCCCAGGTCATAGCTGTGTGGCATGGGCGCCTCTTTGGTCTGTGGCTTCACTCACGTGTGTTGCATCAGGCATGCAAGCGCACGGATGATCTGTGATCTGCATCCCGCAGCTGGAGATCTGGACAGGCGGCTGGGGCCCTGCGGTGCTACAGCCACAGGCAGAACGCACAGACATGCGCAATCTGGTGTGCAGCCGGATTGCGCAGCCGGGATCTGGGGTGCGCACCCAAAGAGGAAGCCCCCCAGCGCCGCGAAGGCGGCGATACGCCACAGCATGACGGCTCCGAGCAATTCAGTGCCGTTCCATAGCTAGAATGGGCCCGTGCCTGGGCCTCAGGACCGCCGCACCCCAGCCTGGGCCTGGCCAAGAGACAGCCCCTGAAAGTCCAGTTGCAGCGCAGATGCGGCTTGAGAATTACTAGAGGTCAGAAGCGCCCGAGGAGTTGCACACTGCACTCGAGCTTGCTCCGCTCTGCATTGCACTTGTGCTGGGGCCTCGAGCCCTGAGACAGATTCAACAACCGGCCGAACCCTGGGCAGCGTACCGGCACACAACGGTGAGCTGTCTTTCGAGGCTGTGGCGCAACACGGTCCACTCAGCTCAACCTGGTGCAACAGGACAAATTGTCAGATAGAGCTCGTCTGGGCACATGCATTGACGTAACATAACCTAGTCTCGCAGCGTAATGCGGCGTATCAAACCGTAACAGTTTCCAAGCCACACACTGCCACGTGGAGCTGATTTGGAACGCGGAAAGATCATCTATCTGATTTTGGGATTTTCCCTGCGCCTGCCCAGCGCGAGCGCGCCAGAGGCTGCGTTCTTGAGCCCGAAGCGAAACCGGAGTAGGTCGTCTAAACTGCTGCAGAGCGATCGGTGGTCAAAAAGCGCGGGGCCCGCGAGCACAGCAGTTTTGTTGCGCTGCACGTCCGCTGAGGCATGGCCGCCCATTTGGCGGGCGCAGCGGACCTCAGTGACGCCCTCTCGGCGCTGAGGCGGCACGTTAGCCTTCCTAGCAGCAGCGGCGCCGGCGGACCTGTGGCAGGCGCACGCCAGCCGCGGGGCCGGCGGGCATTTTCTGGGGTCCACAGCAGGCAGCTGCAGCAGTGCAGCAGGGGCGCCGGCCGGGCGCTGGTGCCGCAGGCAGCCAAGCAGAATGCGGATCTGCTGCTGCGGGACCCTGAGTCCCGGTTCCGCAGGTGGGCGGGCCACTGGAGCCTGGGTCAGTGTCCAAACCGTGATCACGTTGTGAACTTGGGTGCCGCGATTGGAGCAGCCATGCTGTCATGCTTGCAACATCAACAGCCTAAAGATCGCGATCTGCGTGTGCTGGGGTTCGACCCACGGCCGGCGTGACAAGACAATTCACATGCCTGTGCGCAGGTATGGCCGGGACTTTGGCGGCAACTACCTCGTTGAGCTGGTGGCGGGCGTCACGCCGCGCGTGATGCGCGTCTCCGACCGGCAGAAGGACCAGCTGGCGGACCTGGCCGTGCTCAACGAGCGGCTGTCGGGCTCGCGGCAGCCATGGAGCGCGCGGCAGCGGCTCGAGTACCTCAAAAAGCAGCGGGAACAGTGGGAGGCCGTCTACGAGTACCTCGTCAAGACGGACGCCGCGGCGACGATGGATTCCATCGAGGAGGCCGCCCGCAACGTTAGCAAATCTTGCATCAGATGCCGGATGACACTCGGCATGACGTGTGCTCCTTTTTGTTGACGCTGGCGCTGCAGCTGGAGCGCGACCACACGCATGTCATGAAGGGGCATGCATGCTCAGGCCTTTGCTGTGCTGCAGAGAACAGATTCTGCACAGACGCACATGACCGGTTCTGATTCTCAATGCGCACAAAACTCTGGCCGCAGGTGAGCGACACGCTCAGCGATGAGGCGCGGGAGTCACAGAGCGTCGGCCAGCTGCAGCGGCAGCTGACGGACCTGCAGGCGGATGTGGACGCCGCCAGCCAGCGGCTCGCGGTCACCAAGGCCCGCGTCTCGCACAACATGCAGCGCATCGACCAGCTCAAGGCCGAGGCGGTGAGCGGATGGTGGATTTCTCACAGCTAATAGCTCCGCAGCGATTGCCTGCGCCAGGCTGCTCTTGGCAGGCAGGGGGAGCTGTCATGCTGGCGGCGCCGTCGTTTCTGCGGCGAGCGGCATTCACTCCAGAGTATTGCAGGGTCTGGCGGGCTGGCGCCTTGCTACAGTGGGCCCCTTATCGCCCACGGCTGAACACCATTCGTGCCTGCGTCTGTGCTGCAGGCGCAGCTGGAGCGCATGAAGGCAGCGGCAGACCAGGCGGAGGCGGCGCTGCCGTCGGCCGCCAACACGGTGGCCAGCCCCGCCGCGGCGGCGCTTACCGCGGCGGCGGCCAACGCGGTGCAGCCGCTGCCGGTGCAGCCGCGGCGTGCCGCCGCCGCTGCGCGGCGGTCGCGCCACCTAGCCAGCAGCCTGGAGCTGGAGCCGGGGCTCCGCCACCACTGGTTCCCAGCGCACTTCTCCAGCGTGAGTCTCACATTCCCCTGATCACAGAGCTCAGGCTTGCCATCGAGGTGCATCTTTTGTATGATCTGGTGGCAACGCTAGAATCAGATGAACAATTTCGGATCTTTGATTGCGCAAAGACCACATATGACACTAGGCACACCATGCCCTTGCTGTTTTACTTTGAGCAAGCCGCAACACACTTTCTTGCTGGCAGGGAGCTTGGAGCCTGTGGCAACAGCCGCTGACCTGCGCTTTGGTACACTTTGCAGAAATTGACGGCAGACAAGCTCATCCCGGTGGAGCTGTTCGGGGAACCGTGGGTGTTGTTCCGCGATGAGACGGGCGCTGCGGCTTGCGTGAAGGACGAGTGCGCCCACCGCGCCTGCCCGCTGTCCCTCGGCAAGGTGCATCCCCAGTCGTTCGCCCCTGTTGAATCCTAGCTCCTCTGTCAGGGTCTCTGGCAACGCCCCAAGAAGGATGACATCGTGTACACCAGTGCGACGTGCGGCTGTGGCAACGCACGCAGGTTCCTGAACCTTTCTGTTTAGCGTTCCATGCACCTTGCCACTGCACCCTTTGTTTTGAGGCACCGTGCGTCCTGGAGTGCATGCACCATGCTGCTCTGGACACCCCAACCTCTCATGCACGACCTGGAAACAGCGAAAGAGCGATGCTCAAGCATCGCATGGACGTTCTGCAGGTGGTGGACGGCCAGGTGCAGTGCCCGTACCACGGCTGGGAGTACAACAAGGGCGGCGAGTGCACCAAGATGCCGTCGACGGCCTTCTGCGCCGGCGTCACGGTCACCGCGCTGCCCTGCTCCGAGAAGGACGGTGAGCGCCTTGTGGATCCTGCTTTTTAGAGTGCTGTGCCGCTGGTGCAAGGGTGCCTTGCAAGCCTTCTGGCTGGTGAAGTTTGAATGTTGAAATATTGGCGGCTGTGCTGGTGACATCAGTCAGAAACATCGTGCTGAGTGCTATGGGTGGCGCTGCACCCGTCGACAGTTAGATGTCACCCAGCTCATATGTATCATCAAGCTGAACTTCTGCGCTGTCCCATGCTGCAGGGCTGATCTGGGTGTGGCCGGGTGCCGGGGAGGCGCCGAGCGTGCCGGAATTCTCGCGCCCGCCCGCTGGCTACAGGGTGCATGCCGAAATCGAGGTGCACTCCTGCACAACTCGGACTGACCAAAATGAAGGAGACAATACACCATGAAACACCCAAGCACATGGCCGCGTTGCCGGAGCATGTGCATTGTGTAAAGCATGGAGAATAACCATTGGAGTGTCGAGGCCAATCTCCAATGATTATTCTCCATGCTTTACAGGACCTTGGGAAATACATCGCACTGCTCAGCTGCTTCAACTGCCACAATAAGCCGGACCACTGCTCGTGAGCGACACCGTGTTTTTGAACTCTTATAGTTGCGCTGACAGGTGCAGGTGCCGGTGGAGCATGGACTGCTGATGGAGAAACTGCTGGACTTGCCGCACAACCGTGACGCAAAGTTCTGGTTGCTGACCTTTGTCAAACTGTGTCGACAGGTGGAGGTGCCGGTGGAGCATGGGCTGCTGATGGAGAACCTGCTGGACCTGGCGCATGCGCCCTTCACCCACACCAGCACCTTCGCCAAGGGCTGGCCCATCCCCGAAGTGGTGCGCTTGCTGTTTCTGCTGCGGGCCTGACCATGTGGGACGGGGCTGCCAGGATGGGCTGTGGCCGCTGGCCCCTCTGATGGCCTGCATCGATGCGTCAGGTCGCAGCCTGTTCTGGCGCGCTGCAGCAGGAGGCAGTGCTCGTTGCGACACAAGCGGCTGGATAGCGGTGCAAGCGTAACCTTCCTGATTATAGCTCAAAAGCAATTAGGGAGGCGCTGAAGCAACCCTGAGCAGTGCCCTGAGTATTTATTGCCTGAGAACCTGCTGCAGGTGAAGTTTAAGGCGGCGCAGATGCTGGGCGGCAACTGGGAGCCGTACCCCATCGACATGTCCTTCCAGCCGCCGTGCATGGTGCTGTCGACCATCGGCCTCGCGCAGCCCGGCAAGATCCAGCGGGTGGATTGTTTTAGTCACAACCTGCAGCGCAGTCTGCAATTCTTTCTCAATTCGTGCATCATGTCGGTCCCGCCTGCCTCGCCCTCTTCCTTTCCACTTGCCTGGGTTCGTTGGCAGCAGATGCAGCTGGCAGGGAGTGCTGCCGCATTGGTGCCTGCAGACATGTGTGTCCAGGAGTCTATCTCAGCCCAGTGCACTCCGCTGACACACGCGCACCTGTGTGTGGTTCTGTAGGGGCAGCGCGCGGAAATGTGCACGAACCACCTGCACCAGCTGCACATCTGCCTGCCCAGCCGGCCGGGGCACACGCGGCTGCTGTACCGCATGTCCATGGACTTCATGGACTGGACGCGCTTCGTGCCCGGCATCCAGTCCTTCTGGCAGCGGATCGCCGGCCAGGTACCTTCTTGCCCGACACCCTGCTTTGGTGCCACATACTTTTTTCTGTGCTGAAGGGGTCGGGGTTGCTTTGCTGTTTAATTGTGGTCCTGGTGCTCGCACCCAAACGCTGCTCCTGGCCTTCAAATGCAGCAGCATTGCAGAAGTGCAGCAGCAGTCCAGCGGCTGGCAGATCCTGAAGTGGGGAACACAGCGGGGCGCAAAGACAGAGAGTGGGTTGCACAGACTGTGCCAGACTCTGGCGCTGTTGACTGGGTTTTGTTCTCGCGCGCAGGTGCTGGGGGAGGACCTGGTGCTTGTGGCAGGGCAGCAGGACCGCATGCAGCGCGGAGCGGACACCTGGGCGCACCCCGTGTCCTACGACAAGCTGGCGATGCGCTACCGGCGCTGGCGCAACTCCATCGGCCCGGCCGAGGAGGCGCAAGCGCTGCCGGCGGAGGGCTCCGTGCAGATGTCCGCCGGCGAGCTGTTCAGGGAGGAGGACTCGGACGTCGAGGACGGCGGCGCCTACGCGTGAGGCCTCAGGGTTTAAGAAAGCCGCCTGAGGTCAGGGTTTAGCCGCCGTCAAGGGCAGGCCGTCAGCGGCAGAATGTCAAGCGGCAGACGCCGCACTGTCTCCTGGTCGGCGGGGCTGGTGCGAGCCAGCTGGGGGCGAGCGAGGCGGGCACAAGGCGGCCTGCGTCATGGCGAGTGGCAAGTCGGCAAGGAGGGCAAAGTTTGTACTCGTCAGAGTGACATGGCGCGGGCGGGGGACGGTCGTCTGGGCTGTGGTTCAGCATAAATGGCGCATGGGGGTAGCAAGCTGGCCGCAGCAGAGGCCGTGATTTCGTTGGGACGAGCTGCTGGGGCGGCAGCGAGGGGCGCAAGGAATAGCGTGCGCGGCAAAGTGGCAACAATCAATGGCCCGCAATGGAGGGGCGCATTCGCTGTTGTGTATCCTTCGCAAAAGTTCAGGAGACTATCAAGCCACAAAACACAAATCTTATTGTCCAGCAGAATGCAGCCGAGTGCAGAATGCAGTTGAGTGCCAGCAGATTGATCCTTGCCTTGGAACTTGGACGGCAAGCCTGTGCATCAATGAGCTTGACGCTCACATGCTGGTTGAATCGAATAATGCCTCTATCTAGGGTTTATTTGAGACACCCAGAGTTGCGTGCCGCTGCGTGCTATATCGTAAGCTCGAGACGGTGACGGTGGCTGCTAGTTTCGCACAGAGTTTGAGGTGGTCGACAGCATGAGGACGTGCATGGCGAGAGCCGCAGACACCACAACTATAATGATGGCTACTTACTGACGGTAAAGCTTCGGCCGCCGCTGTGAGTACGGCTGAGGAAGGCATGCAGACTCCGATGTGTACTCGGATGGTCTTCTCCCTGTGCAAGCTGCTGATGGTTGCTGTAGCCACTGTACACGGTGGGTACGGGATGTCCTTTTCCTCGAGGTGGGCTCTCTCAGGCCATGCCCGTACTTGTGGTACATTTCGTGAGCGCGTGAGACAGATGGTGTCATGCAGGTGGAATGTGGACCCCACTCTCGAGACGCAAAGTCACAACGCAACTCAGATATTAAGTGCTGTTTGGCAATCCTGAAATATTGATCTCAATAGGATCGCAATTGCGCATACATTGCGGCGGACTGCGCCCGAGCCGACTGTACAGCGTGGTGGGGCACACTGCGGCCATCGACTGCCGATCTGTCAGCGTGACCGTCCGCAACGTTCCCTTGAGCTCTACTGCTGAGCATCACAACAACGCGCAATGGAGCCTGATGGATACATCGTCCCAACTGTGATCCGCCGTCCAGCGCCGCTGCCCGACTACGGCAATTCGGAGGCCTCGAGCTCGGTCGCCCATCACTCTTTGGTCATCGTGGGGTGCGGGCTATCGGGTCTATACGCTGCCAGGCTGCTACACAAGCACTTTCCAGGCAAGCTTTGTCTTCTTGAGGCGATGCCGCTGATGATTGACAGGTTGCATCAGCGCGTCCGGTACGCTTTATCCCCTCTAATGATGCCCTCACTAGAGCCTGGAAGGTGCCGGCTGCCTCCTCTGAATCTTGGTATCTTTGTCGATCCACAGACCTCATCTGCGTCGAGGCTGCGCCGCGGATAGGCGGCCGGGTGCAGCATGTGAGCATATTTCGCGCACTCGACTGTGCCGATCGCTTGACGTGAGCCATGATCGAGCACCTTGACATGCCAACTCACGCCCTCAACGGAACCTTTCACGATCGTGCATTAAAGGTGCACGGTTTGATGGCATCGAAGCACGCCCACCCGCGCAGCCGTCGCACAGTAGTTGAAGTTTTGCCCGCCGCAAATCCCGCCAATGGCGGCGCATAATGTACCCGGCAGATGCGGCACAGTTTATGGGCATTCCTAGTGATCGCTCCATCATCCTGGAAGATCGTGACACCTGTGACGCATGCCTGCGTGTGTGTGCGAAACAGAATTTGGTGGAGGAGATGGGCATTGGGCTGCGGGAGTTCTCGTGGCCGGACCGCTGGTGGTTCTCTGAAGAGAACAAGATGATCGAGGCGGCTGACACAGACCTTGAGATCGATCGGATGCACGACCTGTTCGCGCGCGTCGAGTCAGAGGAGTACCCGCACCAGGACATCTCCGCGGCGGAGTGGCTGACACAGCAGGTGGGTGAATCAAGACAAAACATAGCTGAATAACTGAAATATTCCTCTCCTCCACAATAGCGCTGCTGCGTGTTGTCAAGCTGTGCAAGGGCTGTACCATCATGGAAGAAGCCGACGATTCCCCTTTCTGCAGATCTATGATCGTGATTGACCTGTTCTGTTGCACCCAGTGCAGGGCGCCACCGCCAAGATGCTGGCGGCGGCCGACGCATGCTATGCCAACGACTTTGGGTGGGTAAATAAGGTTTTGAGGACGGCTCTGCGTGCAGGCACACTTTCAAGATTTACAGCTGCATCACACGCACCAGTGCTGACAGTCACAAATCAGATCAGACACCATGTGGCTACCCCTGCACTGCCGTGTGCACAGTCTTCCAGCCCACGGCACAGATGCACAGATTACAGCGCAGTCCACCGGTTATGCGACACGGCTATGCGACACCCTGACCACGCCTGCCCGAGTGCATATCACCCAGCCTGTAAGGTGGTTTTTGTTTCCGCTCGTGTGGGGACAGTAGCCAGGGACCGTAATAGTGTGGGGACAGGAGCGCAGTCCACCGCCGTATTTTGTGCGCCCATGATGCGATGCTGGAAGCAGGTCGATGCCGATGTGCTTCCCTCATCCATGCAAGAAAATATACAACATAGATTTTGCACAGAATCGAGTTTGACGTGTACATGTGCCACACAAACACTGCGGTTTGTGACAGGGTGACCTTTGACAGCGGTTGCAGGTCTATAGGCGCGGCGTTTGCTGTCGTGTGTCGTGGTTGAGTCATGCTTGGCTCCCGTCAAGGGACAGCTCAGCTTGGGACAGCTCCGCTCAGCCGCAGTTGCAAAATACCGCAGCAGGCTCTATCAGCACACCATGCAAACACGTATCGGCAGGCTTCCAGCTGCGCATGTCGCCGAGACACAGGTGCGCGGCAGCGCCTGATACAGTGCCAAGCCGCACCGGAGCCTGGCGGCCCACTGCGAAGAGCTGACGCGGAGCGGCTATTCCGCAGCATCCAGCAGGATCAGTCAGAGCGTCGTGCCTCCATAGGCTCAGAGTATGGCGAGGTGAGCCGAGGGGAAGCTGGAGTCTGTGGCGAAACCTGATGCGCTATTGCGTCCTGCTGCATGCACCAGTGGCGGATGCGAACTTCTGCTGGACATCACAATCAGAAGCAAATCGAGATCGTTTCAGCATTAATGCACCTGCGGTGGTCGCAGAGCAAGCGGTCACAGACACTGGCCGTAGACATAGGCGCCATGACCCGCACCAATCGTCCCGTCATGTGTCGCCACCTCCTGCACAGGGCTTTGTTCAGTTCCCGCTGTCGGGCGGCGCCACCCACCTGGACGTGGACACCCTGAACGAGCGGCTCAAATCCAACGGCGCGATCCGCCACCGGCACGCGCTGCGACCGGATGAGGCGCACGCCTGCATCTTCAACCTGGATGACGTGATCGTGGACACGCGCGCGGTGCAGCGTCGCGCCTGGCGTCGTCTGGCGGAGGAGGAGGAGCTGCCCTTCCCGCCCGGGGAGCGCCAGCTCTTTGACATCCGCCCTGAGCGGGTCATCACTGAGGTGGGCTCAGGCTGGGCGGCCCTGCCACCCGTGGCCATGCGCATGAATGCCCCGCGCCGTGGGCTGAACTCATGAAGTTTCCAGGCTCAGCACCACCTGCTTGATTGTGGCAACAGCCTGTGAACGCAGACTTCATCAGTGACATGTTGCAACTGCCAAATCGTTCACACTCTGTGCCCTGACGCGCAGGTGCTGCAGTGTGCGCGGGACTGGCCGTGGGCATAGTCGATGGCGTACCGCGTGGCCCGCATCTCGTTTACAGCAAAAAGACTCCAGATCAGTATGGCAGAAATATGCTGTATACACATTTCTTGATTACAATAACCAGGCTCGAATGGAGTGCTCCGTAGGTGCTGCAGTGGACGCGGGACTGGCCGCGGGCGCAGGCGCTGGCGTACCGCGTGGCCTGCATCTTCGCGGAGGAGGTGGCGCAGGTGACGGAGCCTTGGCCTCTGGGCTTTGCAGTGCCGCAGCATTCTCGCCGGTTGCTGCCTTCCTTCACTAACCAGCTTCATAGGTACCCCTTCATGTATTGATGAGTCTGGGATGTGATGTCATGAATTGTAAAGCAGGTGACGGAGGCGCTGCCAGGCGTGGCGGGCTGGCTGAATGCGCTGCGGACCGCTCGCGTGCCGTGCGCGCTGGTGTGCCAGATGCCGCCGACGCTGCTGAAGGCAAGTCTGCTATTTTGCTACGACAACGCATGATGGGAAAGTCTGGAAAGTGAACGACCCCTGACAAGAAGCGCTGAAGCGTGCCGTGTGCGCTGGTCTGCCAGATGCCGCCGACGCTGCTGAAGCTCAGTCGCGTCAGCAGCCCTGGGATGACACCCCCTGACGAAGGGCCGGACACGAATGAAAGCCTGTCGTGATGGAGCGCTAGGCAGGGCTAGCTCACACACCTGTGCTCAAGCTTGGCAGTTGAATTATCCTGCTCTGCTGAGCCCCTCTGACTGTAGCACGAGAAGACGGCAGGACAATCATCCCCATCTCTGATACAATCCTACCTTCTCAGAACTCTTCAGGAGGTGCTGGCGCGGCTGGACCTGCAGCACTTTTTTGCGGCGTGCGTGTGGTCAGCGGACGGTACTTAGGAGACGGTCACGAGGAGTACCACCGCCTCTGGCAAACCATGACAAACCATACTGTGTGAACACCTTGCAGGAAGTGCTGGCGCGGCTGGACCTGCAGCACTTTTTTGCGGCGCGCGTGACGTCGGAGGACGGTACCGAGACCATCTCGCAGTCGCTGCTGTCGGCGGCCTTCAAGCTGCAGCGGCCGCCAAACCAGTGTGTGGTGTTCGACAGCAGCCCCGCGGGCGTTGCCGCAGCGCACAACTGCACCATGAAGGTAACACACCTTTTGGAAAGCAATGCGCCCAGGTGCATTTCAGCGTTCAGCAGCCCGCTAGCATCCCTGCTGCGCACACCTGCACCATGAAGCCTGCCAACGAGCCTTGCCCGCTCACACCCTGAGAACGAACGTGCTACGGCGTGCCGGGACTGCGCCGGCGGACTGGCGTGCGCCACCATCGCACCCTTGGCGCAGCTCTTTCAACATGCGTTGTACGCTGCATGCAGCTCTGGCGATCCCGAAGCCAGTCACATGGACAGGCAACCCCCGGGTTTCTCCTTTGGATCTCTTTTGAACGTCCCATCCCATGCGTCTGCAGGCGGTGGCGCTGCAGGGCGCGCACAGAGGCTACCAGCTGCAGCAGGCCGACCTGACGTGCTCCAGCTTCTCGGAGCTCACCGTGTACAACATCCGCCGCCTGTTTGCGCTGAAGGTGGGGGGCCGCATTATATGTACAGCACGCCAAGCTCCACTGCCAGTTGTCACCGTCACTGCTGCTTTGCTCTTGTTTCCGGCTTATGTTTCTGGCATGCGAAGCCGTAATGTAGCCGCGTGTGGAGATGTAGCAGCCCCCATTCTGCACCGAGAGCAACTTGCCGTCGGCCAAGTCTCTTTCGAACAACGCGGGCATGTCAGAGATCCGCGCTCGCACTCACATTGTCGCTCATCGCGCAGGGCTACGAGCACATGGACCTCTCAACAGCCGCCCCACCGACTCAGCCGCCGGTACGGCGCACTACAAACGGCGTGGCAGACCCTGCGTGACCTCAAAAGGAATTTGTACACTTATTGCTTCGGCTCGCCAGTGGCGCAAGCGGAATTTTGGCGCGGGTTGCTTGACCGACTGTACAATCTTACTCGAGTGCTGGGACTCCTATTCATTTGGCTTTTGATTGGTCCCGAGCAAAAGCAGCATTCAGAATGGCCTGCCCTTTGAAACAGTGCCTACTGGATCGTCATTCCCTTCAACGGTCCGACAGGGAAACGGATTACGTACTCACGGCTGCAGATCAACTGCGCCGCGCGCAACTATTTATAGTTGCGATCACAATATGCTCTCGCAGTACATCATTGACATATTTGGGACGAACGCTCATCCGCAGCCTTTGTAGCAGACGCTCGGAGGACAGGGTATAGGTGCACTCGATCAACACGCTGATGTTCTTAGCAAGGGCGTCGCAGCTGCTGCCGCCTGCGCTGAGGACGCCCACGATCCGTTCTATTCCCGTCAAGGTGGACTTCACATCGACGTCTGTCTGAAAGCACGGTCTGAACGTTACGATCATCTTCTGTGTGCCACTCAGGTGCGCGCTGCTGCCATGATTTTCAGGTGAGCTACATGCCGGTATGCTCGCAGGCTTACGCGTCGCAGACCGTCATGTCTGGCGCCGCACCACGCCTTGGGAAGCTGGATGCCTCTCGCAGCGCGCTTTTGCTGTGTGACATTCAGGTATGGGGAAAATGCGCCGGAAGGACGCAGCGCATCATGCTGACATGTATGACATCGTCCAAGCCAGCAGCTGCAAATGAAACATTGAGGCTGCATCTGTCGCCTATCCTGACAAACAGCGGTTTTACGCCAGGCCAGATGCTTGCAGGAGCGGTTTCGGGAAAACGTCCAGGGGATGCCGGCGCTGATTGACGCAGCGCGTCGCCTGGTGCGTGTGTGCACGTCGGGCTGCATTTGCAGACAAGACGCAGCAGGTCTGGGACATTGTTGGCTCTCAGCGGCATCACGCATCATGCAAAGGTGCAGATGCGGCATCAAGACAAAAGACAATCGTCACGAAATGCCCATTCAGGCCCGAGGCGCGGAGGCGCTGCAGATACCCGTGCTCGTCACCGGTGAACTTTTCGTATTATCGGTATCTACCTGGAGATTTCAGACATCGTTCTCAATGCGCTCCAGATGGCGCAGCTGCTGCGGTATTGTGTGATGTGTATGCGGCAGCACAATCCCCGCGGCAACTGTTTGCAGGCGGTGACAGCGCTCTGCGTGTTTTCTAAACCTGCAGAGCAGTATCCAAAGGCGCTGGGCAACACCGTAAAGGAGTTGCAGGAGGTGCTGCCGGAGGGCACCGTCACTGTGGACAAGACCAAGTTCAGCATGTGCGGTGCGTCGGCGGCCTTGATCAATGCATTGTCGCTGACCAGCCATGCTTGAAAACAGGCCCCTTATGGTCAGTCACCTCTGTGCACAAAGGCGTGCAACCACACTGCTCAGTCACGTCACCTGCGTCGACGACGTTGAAAGCGGGCTGCTGTAACGAAATCATTTCACGAACCTTGCTGTTCTGATGCAGTGGAGGGCATTGAGAAGCGGCTGAAGGAGGTGCCTGATGTGAACCAGGTCATGCTGGCGGGCCTTGAGGTGCGTCGAATGCAGCAACATGAACACACGTATGAACTTGTCGCTAGTCGCTGCACCCCACACAATGCTTTGTGCCGCCTGCACACGTGTCACTCTCGTGCATCATGCCTCTCAATCTTCGAGAAGTGCGCCTGTTCTCAGCCGCTGCCATGCTGGTCGCCCCTGCAGACGCACGTGTGCGTGCTGCAAACGTCGCTGGACCTCATCGAGCAGGGCTACGAGGTGCACGTCATCGTCGACGGCGTCTCCAGCCAGCGGCTGGGCGACCGCGCCGTCGCCATCCAGGTGAGCAATCGATTGCAGCGCACTCAGCGTCGTTTTTGTTCAAATTCTTCTAACATACAAAGAGCAACGAAAGCAGCAGGCGCATTGCATGGCAGGAGCGTCATCTGATTTGCTCTTGATGCGGACGCAAAGTGTGTTCGCAACCACTGCTTGCGTCTGTGGCTCGGAGCAGTAGGGCATAAATGCTAATGTGTGGCTGCCGCGCAGAGGCTGCAGCAAGCAGGAGCGTTCCTGTCGACACAGGAGATGGCGCTGTTCCAGCTGGCCGGCCATGCCAAGGTAGGTTTGAAGGGCACACGTGAAGAGTGCTGCTGCACTGTTCACCATCTCAGTGCTGAATGCCAGGTGTGAGGCATCCACAACGTCAGAGTCTGAGAGGCTGGTCGACGTGACATGAAGACTAAACACCGTTTGCGTGCAGCACCCGGCGTTCAAGACGATCTCCTCGCTCGCCAAAGAGACGCGGCCCGACCCCATCCCGCTGCCGTCGGCACTGTAACAAATGGCCGAAAGGCAGGTCCGCCCTAGCAAAGGACTGACGACGCACAGCGCTGGGTACTCGTTGCATGTCTAGATGCACATGATTGGAAGTGACTGCCGGTGTTGTTTGCTACCTAGGTATCATCTCTGGAGAGGATCTCAATGTTGCATCCCTTACAAACCAGAGTGGGTTCCCACAAACAGTCCTTCCCAAACATGTGCCGCCTTCAGAACACCAGCTTTTTGAACACCACAATCAGCAGCATGACGATCACCGCGACGACGAGGAACATGATGCACATGATCAGCCGGCTCTGCCGCTGCTTGTTTTCTGCCTTCACCAGCTGCCCCACACCCTCCTCCACCTGCAAGGCGCCATGTTGCAGGTGTTACCTTGACGAGGCATCGCCGTCGCCAGCACAAGGGCGCAAGCCAACTACTGCGGCAATACGGCTGTGCACAGGCAACCCTGCGCATTACGTGCAGCTGTCCAGCATCGCTGCGTGCAGCAGAAATTGGCACACCTACAGTGTGTCAGACAGCGCAAATGCTGCAGTAGAAATTGTAGAACCAGAGGTGGACGATGCAAAACAAAGGGGACAAGGTAGAAGGGCGAAGGGAAAGCCCCCCACCTTGAGGGAGACCTGCTCCATGTTGTAGTCGATGCGGTCGAGGATGGTGCCCTGGTCGATGACCAGCGTGGACAGGTCCTTCATGATCTGAGCCAGGTCGGTGATGGACGCCAGGATGCTGCGCACCTCCCGGTCCCGCTCGTCCGCCAGCGCGTCCATGCTGCTCGCCTTCATCGCCTGCAGGATGCCACACGTGCAAGGGGTCGGAAACTGCAAAGCGGAGGATGTGCTGCTAGAATGGCTGGCACATGTTTTGCCAATGCACTCCGCCAGCGCGTCCATGCTGCCCGCCTTGACTTCTTCAACATACACGCACAGTGTTTTGTCGTTGTGCATGTGTGGCTTCCATGCCTTGCAGACCACCGCTGCCGCAACTGCTGCCAGCGCGGCCGCTGCCGATTGCATGCAGACTGCCGCTGCGGCTGCACGGGACCTTCAGGCGCCGCGCCGGAACACTGCGGTCCTCCCCCACCTGATTGCCAGACCCTACGACTTGACAGCTTCACACCCAGCTTCTGCCAGCGCTGCCATCTGCGAGGACACCCCTGGATCTCACCTGGATGTCTGTGAAGCCCGGGTCGTATTCGTCGCCCGCGTCGCCGCCGCCAACTGCACTGGAGGGCCCGGTGTCCAGCCAGCTGCCGCCGGCGCCCTCCCTGTTCGCCCGCAGCCGGTTCAGGTGCTGCTTCTGCTGCTTGCGGAACTGCACGCTGAGCTTCTGTAGCTCGATGGCCAGCGTCCGCTGCACGTTATGCTTGACCTGCACGGCAGCGGAGTCGCAGTGTTAGATATTCAGTTCATCAACTTTGACTGCAAGAGGGTCGATTTGGCTGGCCTGCTGCGGCTGCATCCCAAGCAGCTGTCATACTGTTTGGCTCGTGCAATGGCATCGCCTGCTGTCTGCTCCTTGATGCTCACAGGAAACGCACATCGACAAGCGACAGTATCGCGGCACAGACTGCCACATCTCAGCGCAGGACAACACTGCCAAGTTTGACTACCTGCATCCAAGCACAGGCACAGCATTTTACTTGTATTCCGTTTCTCCAAAAAACGGCACCTTATCGTCGGCCTCGCTGGCGGACTGCTGCTCGCCGAAGCGCTGAAGCTGGACCTCCGCCTTGCGAAACAGGCGCGTGACCTCCTGCGTCACCACCTCTATCTCCAGCTCCTTGCCGCCCGTGTCGTCAAAGCTGGTCAGCGCCGCCTGCGGCACGCCACATGTATTGCGCGTCAGAATTCTGAAACAAACGCTGACAGTCGTCCTGCGCAACCTTACTGTTCCCATCCTGCGCGGTGTGTTTGCGATCATGGCCATGGTCCATGGCTGCTGAGCCATGCGCCAGCGCCGCACTGTCACTCTGTGGCCGCCGCTGCAGGACGGCGTCGATGCGCCTCTGTGTGGTGGGAGATCGGGCGCAGCAGCTGCGTCCCATTGGCGGTGCTGCAGCCGCGGGCCTGTATGCGTGAGCGGCAGGCTGCGGGGGCCCCTGAAACACACAGAGGCCCACCTGGCCGTGCAGCTTGCGCAGCTCGCCCATTTTGGCTTTGATCTCCAGCATCTCGGAGCGCGTGGTCTCCTTGAAATTGACGTACTGCGGTGGCAGCACCCCTGCTGCGCCCGCCAGTCCCATCTCCGCCGCGTTGGCGCCGTTCTGCACATGGCTGCCAATTGCCGCGTCAAGCAACCTGCGAGGGTGCAGCGTTAGCATTAGCAGGCTGTGGGCTGGGCGCCACCGTGCTGCGAGAGCCGATGGCACGAGAATTTGCTTGCAGAGCCTTGCAGCTGCTGCGATGCCGGGAGGCGTCCGCACCATTCCACGCCGTCCTTCGTTTGTGCAAGACTTGAATACAGCCCGCCTGCCCACCTGCCGGCGTCTGGCCCGGCGTCCGTTCCGAACTTGTTGATACCGCGGGCCTGGTTCCTGTATTTCAGGAAGAGATCTGTGCGGTTCCGCGTCGTCCCTAGGACGCCTCCCCCCACGCTCATGGTGGGGGGCCCAGCCTCCGCTGTTACGTCGCTGCCAAATCCGCGGCTGAATGTCCTTATGAGGGTATCTGTCTTGGCCCCTGGGGGGTGCTTGGTGTCGTGGCAGTCAACCCAGATCTGTGTGCAGGACAACCTGGTGTTGCTGGACTGTCAATAATGATTCTCCACAGGTCCTACTGGCTGACAGCTCAGACACTGCAAAACTGCGCAAACTCGCAGCAAATGATGCGTCGCTGCGGGGCAGGCCAGCAAATGCTTGGTCAACAGCCGATGGATTGGACTGGTTTTGTGAACTGAAGTCGCCGTTTGCGCAAGACAGACAAGTCGCCAACTGTGATAGTGCGTACAGAACAGACACAGAACAGACACGACTATGTAGTCAGGCACTGCGTTGCAAATGTCTGATGGCCTCCCAGGCCCAGGCAGCAGGAAGGAGCCTATCACACTGGGGCAAACTTTATACTTGCTCGTTTCATGTTTCAAGATCAACATCGATCAACACACAACAGTGCGCCCTGTGTAATGAGCTACATGCGAGGCAAAGCTCATGCACTAGCCGCTACATCTCTTAGCCTTTGTCTCCGGCGCCTCAATGCAGCTGCATTCATGGCCGCCACAACTGGTGCGGCTTCTAGCTGATATCGCACAAGTTATGCCGGGCATGCCGCGTCGTTGCGGTCGATCGTCTGCGCCTCCGCCTTCGAAGGATTGAGTTCCTCCCCCTGCTCGAGATGTTCCGGCAGCACCGCCACGTGCGCCAGCAGCGTGGCGTGTGTCCTGGTGACGGTGTCATTTGCATCAGCTGCGCCGGTGTCGGCAGGCGGCCGATCCCACCGCTCCCACCCCTCTTTCGAGAGGCAATACTTGTGGCTGTAGTGGCTGTTGTCCGCGAACCAGGTTCTCGGCATCCCCAATCGCGACATGGCGACATCAAAGCCGCCTGTGCAGCAGAAGAGGCACAAGCGTCTCGATTCTGCCAGCACTGCGGCATGACACGTGTGTACAGTCAAGGGAGAGGGATGTCATGCTTCAAAGTTCACATGCATCGACCCGTACCACTCCCTGACGAAGCAGCAAGACACACCTTGTGCGATGAGCGCCGCCGCTGCTGCGCTTGTGCCGTGAAACATCAGGGCGCCGCGACCAAACACCGCCGGGTCCTCTGCGATTCCATCTGCGATTCATGCATTGGCAAAGACCGTCACTGATGTCTACTCAAAGTCGCTTCCCAACACTGTAAAAGTCACACAGCAGTACAGCAGCCGCTGTGAGCAGTTGTGTCGTGGGGGCGCACGTCGGTCGCAGTAGTCGTGGTAGCGGCGCAGCAGCGCGGGATTGTGGATGCGGCTGATGCTCAGGACGAGCGGCTGCTGCTTTGGGGGCCGCCGCAGAGGCATACTCGGCAAGGAGTTGCTGGCCGTCGGCAGACCTTCGGCACGCTCCCGACTCTCCTGTGCAGCAAGCCTTCGAGGCATCAATTGCACAGGCCCCAGCGTGTCTCCTGCCCAAAATTGGCAGCCAGGGACGTGCTGACAAGATGTCCTGCCGACCGGCCGACAGGACCCGACTGATGGAGAGACGAGCAGGCGCACCTTCCGTCCAAAGCTCTCGAGGAAGCGCTTGAGCACGAATTGGCCCTCCCGGTAGCCTGCTGCCACGTCCTGAGCCTCCTGGTACCTACGCAACCAGAGACAAACCGCTTCATTTCTGACATTTGACTGGTGGGATGGGATGGGACGGGGTGGGCCCTGTCATCAGGCGCCATGCCTGTGCCACCTCACTTCTGCTTGTGGGCTCCGCACACCGGCTGTCTCGGTGTTGAGACACGATTGGTCACAAGCACGAGGGGCTTCCCCGCCAGCCCCACACTGAGTCAGGCGCGGCCTTCCGAGAGCGCACCCGTCCAAAAGGCCGGCATGGCCCACAGCACCGGCAGCATTTCGGCTTCGTCGGCGCCCTTCATCCAGATGTTCCGCAGCATCCACAGCAGTATCTCGCAGCGCGGCAGCCAGATGTTCGCCGCCCGCATGCAGCCGATGCCGCACCCCGCAACCGCTGCCGCTGCACGCTCCCTGCGGTACTGTCAAGCATCCGTCAGGCTGTATTGAATGCGGCTTTACTCTCTGCCGTGAACGCAGGCAGTGGCAGGCGCCAGCCGCAGCGCGCATGCGGATGGGCGCTTCTGCATGCGGCATGGTCGATGATGCAACGCCAAGCGAGCCTTGTGGGGAGTAGGCACATGCAGCAACACCTGGAGATGCCGGCCTCGATGAGTCGGGCGGTCCACTCCCGGGCAGCTGAGCGCATGATGCAGTCCCCATTCTTGCGGAGGGGCTCCGCCCAACTCGCCGCCGCCGCTGCCGGCTCGTCACATTGCGCATGAAGGTCCAGCGACGCGGCTGCCTCGTTTCTGTTTGCAGCAAGTGGAAAACCGGTGTGAGGCCATAGGAAGCACTGAACGTATATAATTCAGAGCACTGCTGCTTGTAGTGCTATTATGCGCGCAAATGCCTGCGCACCTGGTGAGGCCGCTGGACTGCCGCTGCGCCAGCAAAGTCTCATTTAGCAAAATCCGAGTTTCCGGATCTTGTCGATCTGCGTACAAAGGACACCACTCGCTCGCACCTCTGCGTGGTCGACGGTGGGGTCCCACAGAGAACGCCGTGCAGTTGCATATTCTCGCAACCTGGACTGTGATTCACGCGACAGCAGATCTGGCTGCATAACTGCGTCGTTTCCTCACCTGTGGGCGAGCTGTGCAGCACGATCTCTTGCCATTCTAGTGCGCTGGATTGCACGGTCGAGTTGTCGGAGACTTGACGCGCCGGGCGTTGCAGACCGGGCAGCAGTCTCCGCTGTATGTTGTCTGCGAGGTCTTGCATGCTGAATCGGAGCACCTGCCTGCGACTTTACTTCCGGAGAGTGCCGAATTTATGGAGATCACGCGTCCAGCGCTGTGCGTAAGCCCGGGCGAAATGGAGGCGTCGTTATCTCTGACCTATTCAACGTGCCACCGACAGAAGGTCAGCCGATGCGCGTTTGCAGAGCTTGCATTTATTGAACTCGCTACGCACAGCTCTCTCATCCCAAGGTCAGATTCGTTTTCAAAGTTCATCTTAGCTGCTGTAGCTCCCATGCAGTACTGTCAGCAACTATAGCGGCAGCTGGTAGCGTAGAATGTACGCGGGGCACGCTGCGTCATTTCGGTCGATCGTCTGCACCCCGGAGACGCCCCAGCTGGCAGCTCTAGCCTGCAGGCGGAAAGTGCCGACGCCGCCGGAAGCACCGTATGCGATTCCGCTTGCAACCGGGTTTTGCGCGGGCGGCGGCGGTGGCGGCACCGCCACATGCGCCAGCAGCATAGAGTAGGTTCTGGGGGTGCCGGCCTCGCCGGCAGCGGCCGGCGGCAGCGGAGCCCACCCCTCTTTCGAGAGGCAGTAGCGGTGGCTGAATTGGCTGGACTCTGCAAACCAGATCCTTGGCATCCCGCACTGTGACATGGTGACATCAAAGCCGCCTGCGCAGCAGCATCGGCACAAGTGTCGCGACTCTGCCAGCAACGCAGCAACACAGTACGTTGTCTAGAACAGTTGACAGTCATATGAATCATCCAGCTCGACCAGTGTCACACCTCAGCGAACGGCAGCAAGACACACCTTGCGCAATGAGCGTTGCCGCTGCGCCGCTTGTGCCGTGAAACATCAGGGCGCCGCGACCAAACACCGCCGGGTCCTCTGCGATGCCATCTGGGTTCATGCATCGACACTGTCTCAGAATCTAATCTTTGTTGCTCTCCCAGCATCACACAAGACCAGAGCACCACAGCAGCACTGTGGTTGAGTCGTCCTAGGTAGGGCGCACGTTGCACGCAGTACGCATGATAGCGTTGCAGCAGTGCAGGATTCTGGATGCGGCTGATGCTCTGCACGACTGGCGCCCGCGGGGTCAGCTGCGCAGCCGGCACAACCACCCCCGCCGGATACTCCGGCGCCTGGGCAGCAAAGCCAAACAGTCACGATTTTAAAAAAAAAATGTGCAATAAACCCTGCAGTTCCTAGAGAGACTTCCGGCATGAAGTTTTGTCAGATTCTAACAGCTAACAGTATGTGAACGGAGATCACCTGCAGTCCGAAGGTGTCCAGGAAGCATTTCCAAATCATCTGACCCTCTCGGAAGCCTGCCGCGACAGCTAGCGCCTCCCGGCGCCTGCAACATCCACAACGAACAGACCCTGGGTTACATAAATTCATAGTGCTCGATAGGAGGTCCGATTCCGTTTGGTACGTTGCAAGGATCAGACAGTGATAAACTTGCACAGGCGGTGGGCTTGATGCAAGGGACTCTCTCACAGGACCCGCCGGCCAGAGGGAGGACTGCTGTATCTTTTGCAGGGCGCACCCTTCCGCAAAGGCCGGCATGCTCCGCAGCTCGCGCAGCAGCTCGTTTTCGTCAGCGTCCTGCATCCACTCCGACCGCAGCATCCACTGCAGAACCTGGCAACTCATGACCCAGCAGGACAGCGCCCGCATGCACCCCACGCCGCACTGCGCCACTGCCGCCGCCGCGTCCTGCCTGCATGCCACGGATTGCGCGCCGTTGACAGACAGAGCCGGAGTCTGCTGCGAGACTGCCTAAGGTGCTGACAACCGAGCTTCCCGGCGTGCTCTACGCGGCGTGGCGGCGCTTCGGATTGGCATGCATACATGTCTGCCTTTCGGCCTGTCCTTCCACGATGCCAGCAGGGGGTCTCAGCCGCCTCACAACATCCGTCATATGACGACAACCGAGCTTCCCGGCATGCATGCATGCATGCATGCCAATCCGAAGCGCCGCCACGCCGCGTAGAGCACGCCGGGAAGCTCGGTTGTTGTCATATGACGGATGTTGTGAGGCGGCTGAGACCCCCTGCTGGCATCGTGGAAGGACAGGCCGAAAGGCAGACATGTGGTTCTCACAACGTGCCTGGCGACGCCCTCCTCGATCAGCCTGCTGGTCCACTCCCGGGAAGCCGAGCGAAGAATGCAGTCCCCGTTCTGGCGCAGGGGCTCCGCCCATTTCGCCGCCGCCGCTGCCGGCTCGTCGCAATCGTCAGCGTGGAGATCAAGCGCCGCTGCTGCCTCGTCCCTGGGGCAGGACGAAGACAAACAGGACGCAGATAAACAAACTTGCTTGTTTGAAGTTCCGAAGCTCTTGTCATGGAGCCAACAGGCTCCAAAGATGCTCAGCGGCAATATACACACCTGGAGAGGCCGCTCGCCTGCAGCTCTGCCAGTGCTGCCTCGTCCAGCAAGCCTCGCCTCTCCAGGGCTTCTCCATCTGCGTGCAGAGGCATATTGCATTACGAGATAAAGGGGTAGGTCTGCACTGAGTTTTGCAGTACAGGTGCCGTGCTTCATCCTTGAAATCGCGTTTGCGGCTGCATGATGTCAGCACGTCGTGCACTCTCCTTTCTGCGTGGTGTGTAGGACGATCTCCTTCCATTGATGCGCGAGAAACTGCCCAGCGTCATGCGCCATCGACGTTCCGGAAGCTGCTGGCACCGGGAACCGCTGGCCCGGCAGCGACTGTTGCAAGCATGTCACGTGTGATGTGCAGCAGATCGTTTCTTTCAACAGTGACGAGGCGTGTATGCGCTATAAACAGACTGGAAGACTCCTGGAAGGTTTGCCCCTGTCTTGATCTCGGAAACCCTAGAGGCAGAATTGGAGTCTGGCTGTACCTTGCTGAGGGTCAGGATTGCGGCAAGACAGGATATTGGGATGCAGCATTGGGATGCATGCGTTGGGATGGATGCCTGATGGCCGTATGCATTCGCAACGCAACAATATCTAGGTTTGGCGTAGGAAAACCGCCGCCGCAAGTTCTCACTCGAGGACACTGTACGATAGGTCGTAACTTCATTTGGGACATTTCACCGGCGGCTTATCGCATGGCTCATCCGGCGTCTTCACTTTGCCTTCAATTCGAACAATGGCGTTGCCGTCACGGCGGCACAGCGGGCGCAGTGCCAGCCGACATTAATGCCCAGCGCATAGCTGGAAAGTACCATAATCACAATCCGAAGGTCCTGCGCGGCGTGTGCGCCGGGGTGCGCCTGCCAGGGGTGGCGATCGCCGATCGCTGCTTCTCCCGCAGGCTGAAAGCCGCCGCCTCCTTCTCCGCCGCGGCGGCCGCCTTGGTTGCCTCCGCCTCCTTCATCTGGATGTCCATCATCGCCGTGGCTTCCCGCTCCTTGCGCCGCTGGTCCTTCCGCGCCGCCGTGTTCTTCTCCTGCGGAATCGCATGGCAGCAGTACGTCAGCGCTTTGAATGTGAGCACTGCTGTTCGAAATGAGAAGCGTGAGAAGCGGGTGTTTCAACCAGAACCCTGAGCCGTCGCACCTTGATGGAGAAGAACATGGGGCCCAGCTCGGCGAGCCACTCGGGGTCGACGGCGGTCACGCACTGCATGTACTCCTTGGACGTGAACACCTGCATTGCACGGTCATAGGAGATGTGAGGTCTAATATCGGATGTGGACTCCATCACATTGAATGCCGAACTTGTCATAGCAGGCCGGGAGCTGGCCGCCGTGACCACTGTGCATGACTTGTAGCAGGCTGGAGCCGACTGCTGAAACGCAGCATATTGGGGCTGGCTGTGTGTGACGCCTTCCTGTACTCGTGTGAGGTTTGACCCACCAGCTCGTGGTAGCAGATGTAGTCGGGCGTGTAGCCCAGCCCATACAGCGCGGACGTGGGGTGCAGGAAACACGGCATGCCTGCGCGCAATAACACGATTGATAAAGATCAGCAACACGCGTATCGTTCCGAGCCATTGCGGAGATAGAAAGGCTGTAGCTCAGCCCGTACAGCGCAGACGTGGGTGCAGGAAGCACGAGATGCTTGTGGAGAAAGGCATCGGGACAATCAGCAACACGCATGCCGAGCGGAGTGCACAAGCCGAGCGTGCAACTCAGCCCTGAGTTCGACAAAAGGTGCAGGTGCATTTTGCCGGCCTGCCAGGCTGCCTGACTGCATGACACACAGCTTCGCAGTCCGGGGTGGCAGTCACACGTGCATGAGCACTGGAGCAGAGCCGAGACAACGAAGTCAGAAGAGCCCTGATGCGAGGAGGAAAGCGCACCGGAGCGGCAGTTGATGTACTCGCCGATGCCCTTGATCTTGGCGGCGTTGTGGAAGTAGGCGGAGCAGATGGCCTTGCGCACAATGTCCCAGTCGGAGCCGCAGGAGTTTATGGGCACCTTCTGCTGCTGCATGATGTCCAGCAGCTGCGCCCGCACCTCCTTCGCCTTGCGCAGCCCTGCGAGTATGTTGCAAGTTGAATTTTTCCAAGAAGTTGACAAATCTGGTGTTCCTCAAAGCTGCCCCCCGCACCTCCTTCGCCTTGCACAGCTCTGCGCCGTGGCAGGGACATGTTTCCGACTTTTGCTGCTCATGATGACAACGGCAGGAACCATAGGGATGTGAATTCCATACAATAAGAATCTGATCAGATGCACAAACAGGGTCACTCCTTTCTTTCATTTGAGGCCGCATGCTGCATTTTGCAAGTCGTGTTTCGAGTGACGGGCATGGGGAGTCCGAGCGCATGATGGCGGGGGCAGCAGCGGCAGGGGCGGGGCTCACCCTTGGCCTGCAGGAAGTGGTCGGAGCACCAGTCGGGGCGGTAGCCGTTGTTCTTCCACTGCTGGTACACGTGCAGCAGCGTGAGGTGGTCCGACTCGGGCACGAAGAACTTTTCGCGCGCCGCGTCGGACTCCTCCGCCCGGTCCGGCGGCCGGAAGAACACGCTCGGCACGCTCAGCATCGATACCAGCGTGAGCACCTGCGCAGGGCAAGGGACTGCAAAGCGTGAAAGCAGTGCATGTGAAGGTATGAATGTATCTTGAGGGGGGATCTGCGTGGACACGATCGGCATGCTCAACATCAACACCAGCGTCAGCACCTGGTCACAGCAGAGGCGATGTGACAGTCAGGTTCGGTGACACACGCTACAGCATGAACGCCTGGATAGAGGCCGGTTCAATCACCACGCCAGAGGGTGCCAGAGATGGCAGGCACATGAGGCCTGGTTTGCAATGGTGCAGGTCTAAAGTGGGGAGGCACTCCGCGCAGGTACCAATTGGCATGCAAGCGGCCTGGGTGCGCACCTCGCTGCTGCAGCCCAGCTCGGCGCCGACCAGCAGCATCTTGGCTAGCGGCGGGTCCAGCGGAAACTCCACCATCTTGCGCCCGATCTTGGTCAGTCCGCCTGCACAGCGTAGCCCGGCGGAAGACATCTTAGGGTGACTGATAGACAGAACTTAAACATGAACCAGGATGTGGCAGCCCCAGCCCGGCACATTGTGCAGCAGCGCTGCAACATGCCAGCCTCGGGCGCGTGCCCTGCACATATCAAATGGCGTGCAAATCAGTTATGTTGTATGCCAGCAGCGTTGCGGCGCATCAAGCGCAAGCGGACACGACGTTGCTCGCTAAAGAAGTTTGGGTGTGCTGTTCTGAAAGGTCCAGGCGGCGCACCGGTGTTATCGAGCGCGTACAGGATCCACAGCTGGTACATGGAATTGAGGATGTTGTCCTGCGGCGGCGGGTCCATGAAGTCGAACTCCAGCAGGTTGTCCACGTTCAGGCTCTTCAGCAGCAGCACCTGCGCCAGGGAAGCGGTCAGGAGATCAGCAGCATAGCATGCGTCATTCTGCAAGGCGAGGAGGGTCAGTGTTGTGTAGGACCACACAGGAAGCAGGGCAGTGGCAAAAAGCCTGTCTTCAGGTCGAGGCACAGGGACGGACAGCCAGCTCGCTGACTGGATCCTGCTGGGTCCAGTCTGCGGCCTCCTGCCTCATTCGTGTGCCGGAACCCTGACCAACAATGACGGCGCACACGTAGGACGAATTTTGCGGGAGCCAAGCAGCTGGCATGCACCTGCAAACCCGACCAAGTGCATGGGGACTACGCCATGGAGTGCAGCTGGCAATAATAAAGTACGGCAAACGGCACGCACCGTGTTGCCCAGGTTGGTGCGCTGGATCTCAGGCACGTTGGTCTCCAGCATCTCGTTGCGGAAGGCGGACTCGGTGTACAGGCGCCAGCAGGTGCCGGGCCCAGTGCGCCCTGCGCGCCCGCTGCGCTGGTTCGCCGCCGCCCGGCTCTCCGGGTACACTTGCAGCGCGTCCATGCCCATCTGGATGTTAAAAACATGTTGCACAGCGTCAGCAGTTGCGGATGGCATAAAGCGAGAACGCTTGGCCGCGTCGATGCAGAACATCTGGCGACAGCCTCTTCACTCTCTTCAGCCACTTCAGTTCCTCGTGTGAACACATGCGCATCCAGCCAGCGCTGTGCAAGGACATGACGTCAGAGAGACTGCATTGATGCAGCCGGCGGGGCGACGCGATACCCACCTTGGGGTTGTAGACCTTCATCTTGACGTAGCCGGTGTCGATTACGTAGATGATGCCGTCCACGGTGAGCGACGTCTCCGCGATGTTGGTGGACACGATGCACTTGCGCACGCCCGGCGGCGCCTTGTCGAAGATCTTGGCCTGCACACAGTCACTCCAACGAATTGGCACAGCTGCGACGCTGGTGTCACGACTGATGTTCCAGCGTCTGTAATGGTGTGAATACAGCTGAGAGCGGGTGGGCAGCATGCGCAGGCTCAGCAGCGCTGAGTCTGCAGGTCCCCTCACCGAAACCTGTCAGGCGTCCAGGACATCCCTGCTTCTGCTTCTCCCTATCACAAGTTGTGTGAGCGCGGCATCACCCGGATGATGCGGTTGTGTGAGCGCACCTGCAGGTCCGACGGCAGCTGCGAGTGGATGGGCAGGATGAGGATTGCGCTACATCAGAACGGGAAACATTGGCGCACCTGCAGGTCGGAGGGCAGCTGCGAGTAGATGGGCAGGATGAGCAGAATTACCGGCGCTTGGTTTGCATCGGTCTATGCCAAGGGCTTCGACACCCCCTGAAGGTCGTTCCCTACTATGTGGAGAGAACCCGCACCTGCAGGTCGGAGGGCGGCTGCAAGTATATGTGCAGGATGAGAAGCTCGGGGGCTCTTCTGCTTCGGAGTGAGAACAGGCTAAGCTAAGCCAAGAGTATCTCGACAAACCTGGAGATCTGACGGCAGCTGGGAGTAGATGGGCCGGATGAGGAGCTCGGGGACACCGTCGCCCAGGTGCTCCAGGCGCTCCTTGATGGAGAAGCAGGTCGCCTCGATCTCCTCCTGCCCCGTCATGAAGATCAGGATGTCGCCCTCCGGATGCCCTGTGCGTCAACATCAGGCGGGTCTGGAATCACAGCAAGATTCAAATGCAAACTGTGGCCTCATATCCTGCCCCGTCATGAAGATCAGGATGTCGCCCGACGGGTGCCCCGCACCACTGCATCAACAGCATTGGTCCTAACAGCCTGCCGGCGATTGCTGTCGCGATGCAGCAGCCTGGGCAGACTTCCGTGCATTGAGTGAAGCAGGCTGGCGCTGGCCGTCTCCCCATCAGAGCTGCAGATGCGGTTGCATATCGCTGCATGCACAGGGCAAGCTGCGAGCGGGCTTTGGGACGAGGCTCCTGCTGTGCCTTTGGGACGAGGCTCCTGCTGCGCTGGCTGTGCATGAGGTTGCTGACCCCGGGGACGCGAGCCAAGCCTGCAGGGTCGATGAGCTGCGCACCGAGGTGTATGGCGATGGCCTGCTTGACGGCGGCCTCCACGTAATCCTCCTGCGGCGTCTTGGAGAAGAGGACGTCCACAGGAAAAGTGCGGCCCGGGATGTTGAACACCGGCGCCTTCGCGAAGAAGTCAGAGAACTTCTGCGCATTGAGCGTCGCCGAGGTCACGATTAGCTTGAAGTCGCGACGCCGCGCCACCACCTGCGCAGTGGATGCCAGAACTCAGGATTAGAGACGGATGCAGGAAGGTGCCAACTTCGTGACATCATACATTTGATGGCAAAGACTTCACCGTGATGCTGTTTGGTAACCACCATTCTACCCTTCACAGCGAGATGGCTACCACATGGTAGCCTTTGCTCTCGGCGCACCTTCTTGAGGATGCCGAACAGCACGTCGGTGTTGAGGGATCGCTCGTGCGCCTCGTCCATGATGATGGCCGAGTAATTGTCCTGTGCAGATTTGAGGTCATCCCATCAGATACGAGAAACCAGCATTGCCAAGTAGCTCGACAACAGGCAGCCAGTGGTTATCCAAACATACTGACGTGCCTCGATTGAATGCGCATGGGCTGTTACTGCAGGAAGGAGCGACTCGGGCAGCGTCTCCCCAATGTTGTGGTGATTCAATGGCAAGGGTGCATGGTCAAAAAGGCATGCCCTAAGGTTGTGACCGACCCCAACACTTCAAAAACGTCGCACCAGGTCCTTCTCGCGCAGCGTCTCCAGCGGCAGGGAGCTTGCAGATTTCATCAGGAAAGCGACACATGGGAACTAGGCATCAGAATTCGATGATAAAAGCGAGCGCACCAGATCCTCCTCGCGCAGCGTCTCCCGTAGCAGCACGCCGTCCGTCATGTACTTGATGAGAGTCTCCGACCCCGTGCAGTCCTCGAACCGGATGGCGTACCCGACCTGTGGTGCGTGCAATGCATGTTGGGTGTTGCCGTCGGATTGGGCGATGGAGGAAGGTCAATGCGAGATGCAGGGTGGTCAACAGAAGCATGCCGCTGCACAGCAGTACAAGTAGGTGAGCCAGGCAGGCATGCCAGCAGATCTTCAGCCAGCAGGTGCCCCGATTTCCGTCAGTAACTGTGAGAGCAGGGTAGGCTGTGAAGCGCACCTCCTTGCCCAGCTCACAGTCCATCTCCTCTGACACACGCTTGGCGACAGACATGGCGGCCACGCGGCGCGGCTGCGTGCAGCCCACCATGCCGTACGTTGTGTACCCGTCCTCGTGCATGTACTGCGTCAGCTGCGGGGAGAAAAAGGATGGCGACTTAGCTCAGGGTTCAGGCAAGTGTTCAGACGAAGGCCAATGGGTGCATGGCAATGCCGCCTGACAGCAACGCAATATGACGTGTTGGCCGCAAGCAGCTGTGCACCGTCTCCGGCTGCCTGAACAACTCCCGCGCTCCTGGCGAGCACAGGACAGCGCGGTAGCGCCCGGGACAGCGCAGTGGCGCCCAGCCTCATGCGCATTGTAGGGCCAGCGGACGGGCAGGCAGGCGGCACGCGCGCACCCAGGTGGTTTTGCCGGAGCGGCCTCGCCAACAATAATCCTCTGCTTACATCAAATTGTCAGACGGCGTTGCAATTCCACACGTGAATGACTATGCACCTGGGTGGTCTTGCCGGAGCCGGTTTCGCCGACGATAACGACGACCTGGTTCTCGCGGATGACCTGCAGCAGCTCCTCCCGCACCTCGTACACCGGCAGCAGCTTGCGCTGCTCCCCGATCGTGTTGTTCATCGCGAACTGACTGACCTACAAGGCCAAGGAAGGGCTGGTATTGCTGTGGGGAACGTCGCTGGTGTGCGTGCAGCGCCGCATCAAAAGCCAGAGTGAGGTTCTGCGGCTGCCTCACATTCAGCTGGGTCGTGACATCAATACAGAGACAGCAAACATGATTGGTGCAGGCGTTGTGCATAACAGGTGGCCCGACGACGCACCGCCACGTTCTTCTTGGTCATGTGCTGGCTGAACTGGTTGGCCTTCTTGTAGCCCTCGTCGTCGGAGCCGGCGCCGTCCTCCTCGACGCGCTCCCCCGCCTCCTCCGCCAGCTTCCGCTTCGCGTCGGCGCCCTCGTCCTTCTCCGTCTGCGTCAGCCCTGCGCCGGTGCAAACAAAGCTACTGGACCAGAGATATACAGGTACAGAAAGCAGCGGCATCTTCTGCCAGCTTCTGCTGTGCGTTGGCCTTCTCCGTCTGCCTCAGCCCTGCGCCGCCGGCCTTGCACGACTCAAGGCGGTGTCGGTTGCCAATGAAAGGCTTTCGCCAAAAAAAGGTTGCCAATAAAGGGTTGCCAATAAAAGACTGTCAGTACAGCGGGGCAAGCACGACTGCGCCGCAACACGAGCGACGACCGGCTGATATTGGATGTTCAGCTGGCATGACATTGGTCAGGGCGCGCACCCGTGATCTGGCCCATCTTGGAGCCGGCCACTTCCCAAAAGCGGGCGCGCGATTTGCCTGCCTCCTTCTTCTCCCTGACCTCCATCACCTGCGCGGGTCGTGAAGCCGGCTCTCAGCAGCTATGAGAGAGAAGGATCTGTTTCAGCCGCAAAATGACATTGGTAGAGGTACTATCGTGCAAGAAGACGACACTGGGCGGCACCCTAGCCTTCCCAAATATGCACAGCGCATCAGCACGCGCATCGCGACGCAAGGTCCTCGGAGCAGCAAGCTCTCGGTGCACAACCTGGATTGCATATCCTACAAAACGGAATTGGAACGCAATACATCGCGGCAGAATTCGCTTGCCAGTTTGGAGCCGTTGCGGGAGATGACGGCCATGTCGGAGGAGGGGTCCCGAAGCGGCAGCACCAGGTCCGCCTGCTTGGTGAAGCGCACGCGGCCGTCCAGGAAGGGCGGCATCGTGTCGTGCACTATCAGCACCGTCCGCACGTCGTTGTCCGCGTCAAAGTCCAGGTCGTTCTGCAACGATAAGTCCAGAGGTGTTGGCTTACGATGACAAGATTGGCTGAAAGGTTTTTGCGCTAATGTGTCGTGCCGATCAGCACCGCGTTACAGTCCGGGTCGTTCTGCGGCAGGAGCATTGCCGTTGGCCGAACAGGCAAATTGACAATCCGCTCGATGTACTCTTTCGGCGAGCCAGTTGCGCAGCTGCATTCCGCTCGAGGCGACATTCGAGATATGGCTCGAGTATAGGGAGCTCTGGGCACTGTCACTTGGAAATGTAACCGCATGTCACACCAAAGGTGAGCAGTCGAGCAGCTAGCAGCTGCTAGCACTAGCAGCTGCTAGCACTGGCAGCTGCTAGCACTGGTGACGACAGGTTGCTCAGCACCGAATGCTGTGCCGCAGGAAGCGCTTTGCTGGAGCGACTCACTCAGGGGCAAAAATCGATGGGCACGACCCAAACTATGCAGATGGCACCAGTCTGTGTGAGCGTCGGCTTCAGCGTCGGCCTTACAAATGTGTGCTGCTGCGAGGCTTTGCAGCGCACAACAGCAAAGGCCTGGAAGCTGCGCTCAGACAGGTCTTGCCCGGCTTGCACATGCAGTGTGCCTCGCAACGACCTGAGCACTGCAGCATTCTGATAGAGGAGCCCCCTCATTGGTGCACATCGCGCCGGAGTGAGCGATGCTCGAATCGCAGGTGGAATTGCTGCCACTTTCTGAATGGGTTCGAGCCATCGATAGGCAACTCTTCTGGCCAATAACAGCAGGTAGTGTTCTCACCTTGCGGGCGCTGACGATGCCAAAGGTGAACCAGCCATTCTCCTCCCACGCATTGGAATCTGCTAATGACACTCAACTGACCAGGGAGAAAGGCCAGGAAATGCTGAGGTTGCAGCGGTCTGAAAGGAGTCCGCACTTCGCGGGCGCGGACGACGCCGGAGGTGAAGAGCCGGTTCTCCTCCCAGGCGTTGATGTCCTTCTGCACCTCGCTCGCGCGCTTGGACTGCGCGAGGGACATGACGCTGCCGTCGCGCCGTGTCATGCGCTTCTGCAGCTCCGCCTCCCGCTTCTGGAACAATGCCTCATCACCTGTGAACGGGTTGTGCGTCTCGTCCACGCCGCCGCCCTCCTCCTCCCTGTACCAGACGTTGGTTTGATGTTTTAACTGCGTTAGGGTATCATGGGCGCAGAAGCTGCGGAACTGGTTATGCGTCTCGTCCACGCCGCCGCCCTCCTCCTCCCTGCAGCAAGTGCGCGGCACACGCTCAGTGAGTCAAGCTAAGGTTTGACAGGCGAGCCTTCTGCTCTGCACTTCCTGGCATGCCGGAGCTCGTTCACGATGCCCGCCTCCTGCTCCTTGGCAACAAGTCACAGCGCATTTGATGTCAGTTGCGACCAGTTGTCTTGAAAAGCAGGATGCACACTGGTCGGCTTCATCCCACACCAGCCGACTCCCTACCCGTTTGACGTGCAGGACTCGTTGGGCCTCAGGAAAAGCGCTGTCAAACAGACACCCCACCTGTCATACCAGTCCCGGTCCAGCTGCTTCTCGTTGGCCTTCCACTCCTCGTCCAGAAGACCATCCATGTCGCCCTTCAGCTCCGGCGAGCGGTCGGCGCCGCCGCCGCCGCCCGGCGGCGCCGCCCCGCCGCCCGCCCACGTGTTGCTCTTCCAGCTCGGCGTCATCGCCGGACTGGCGTTTGCGCCGGCAAAGCGCACGCCGCTGCGCTGCCGCGGCACCCCCGCGCCACCGCCGCTGCCGGGTCGTGCGGGCGCCGGGCCGGAGGCGGCGCCCGGGTCCCAGGAGGAGGTTCCTGCCCGCGAAGGTGTCTCGCTGCTGCCGCGCATGGGCGTGTCGCCGCCGCGGGCGGACCAGGGCGAAGGGCTGGGCGCCGCGCTGCCGCCGCGGCGCGCCTGTGGAGGCAGACAGCAACGATGTTTGAGGCAGTGCCTTGTTCATACTGACAGGCCTGGCCTTCGACACTCAGCAAGATGTCGAGCGCAACGGCACTAGGGCGCTGCACGCCATCATATGCCACACCATCGGCTGGGCCTGATGCAGCTGGCTTGCGTGCATGAACCCTGACATCGCAGATCCGAAGTGTCTTCGCTCCACCGCGGTAATACACACACCGTGGCGGGCGTCATCTCCCACTCGTCCTCGCCGCCGCGCCGCCGCGGCGTGGCCGCTTCCCAGGAGGAGCCGCCGCCACTCCGGCCACCGCCATCGCGCGCGACCGAGCCGTGCCGGCTTTCATCACCGCCAGACCTGCTGTCGCCGCGCCGCCGGTCGTCCCGGTCCTCGTCCCGGCAGCTGCCGCCGTCCCTGTCGCGCCCTTCCCTGCCGTGCTCGTCTCTATGCCTGCTGGTCACCGAGCAGGTACATGTCGAGGAGTGTGCGAAAGGGGCCATCGTTGGCTGCAACGACCAGTGTGAATTTGCCGTGCCAGGACCTGCGTGATTCATTAGCAAGCCATGCTGCCATGCGCCGAAAGACACGCTGAAGCAACAGCTGTGCACCTGTCGCGGTGGCTGCCGCTGCTGCTGGAGTGCCGGCGCTCGTCGCCACGCCTGCCGCGGCTGTCGCGGCTGTCGTCGCGCCCCGACGTGGAGGCAAGCTGGCTGTCCCGGACGCGCTCGCGCTTGCGGTCTGCTATGGCCTGCGCCGCCTCCACATTGACGCCGCCTGCGCAGCAGGCAGCGCGTGCACACTCTGCCGAGGAACTCACTGCCGGTGCCAGCTTGTGAGGCGCTGAGTGCATGATGGAGAAATTTAGACACCTCTGCCACCTTGGCAGCAGACCACGAGCGTCGGTATTAAGAAAGCCTAAGCAGATGCGGCCAGCCCAGCCACAATTTGTCACGTTGATGACGACACCATGGGCACCCTACCTGGCCTGCTGGGAGTCTCGATGCGCTGCCCTCGAAACTGGCGCGGCTGCGGCGCGGGCATCCTGTCGCCCGTGGCCTCCCGATTTGCCGATGCGCTGCCTCCATCCTCCGCCTCTGCGGTGTCGTCAGTGGCGGCGGCGAACAGCTTCGCCCGCTTGGCTGCGTGAAAGGCAGGTGGCTTGGTGAGCACCGAGGTAGAGCCGTGCAGGTTACAAGTGAGTGGTTGCAGGGTGAGGGCGTCATCTGCCTCGCCTCGCTTCGCATTGAGTATACAGTCCTGAGTGAGTTTCAGTCTGATGTAAAATTTGTGAACCAGCTCACCGTGTGGAGGCTCCGGCTTGCCCTGCTCAGCGCGCTTTTGGCAAGCAAGGCGGTCCAGACCTGCGATACGCGGCGCAGCTAGTTGGTGCACGCAGGGACACTGGTCACATCGAAGCTGTGTAATGCAATAAGCATCTCGCCATGCCGCAAGGACGGCTGCATGAGCACGCGGCGCACCTAGGAGCGACCCGCCCTGCGACGCCTTGAAGACGTGGCGCTCGCCGTCCGGCTTCGCGCGGAGCACGAGACCAGACTGCTGCTCCAAATCAGCCTCCACCATGCTGTCGACCCGCGACAGTCGTGCGGAGCTTGCGACAGTTCGTACTCAGCTCATGTTGACGTGCAGCTGCGACGTGACAATAGTCTCGGCGCTTTGCACACCGCTGCTGGTGGACGTGCTGGACGTTGCTGAACAATTCGCAAGCTCGTAGGTGCTTGGCTATTGTGGTATTGCAAAGGACTTCTGTGCCATGCACCACAGCATGCAGCTCGAAACTCCGACAGCAACGCCGGATGCGCCAGAATGTCGTTTGTATGAGAGTTCAGTCAGTATTGAAGACTACGCAAGCTCCTCACAATCGCACGGGCCACCAAATTATCCTGGAGCTTCTCTCACGTGAAGGGACAGATTTTGCTGAAAAGGCGCTGCAGCACAATCTGCAGATCAGCCAGCGTGCATCGTGAAGGACCTCTGCATGCAGCGCAGAGCCTACAGCACCGTCGTTGCTGAGCCATGAGCCCACCAGACCAGCTGGACGTGTTGATTGACCGCACGCAGCAGCGCATTGACCGCCTGGAGAGGCTCACGGGCCAGAAAGCAGCCAAACAGCTGCCGATCAGTGCTCGCTTTACCAACCATGTGACAAAGCACGGCGGGCACATTACCAATGCGGTGCTCGCGGGCTGCGTGTTTGCCATCGCCTGGGGTGCGCCTTGCAGTTTTCTGTCATGTCGCCTTGCATGGTGCTCCTGACATCTCTGGCCTGGCAGTGTTAATAGCTGTAGTTGTACAGCAATCCTGGTGCGCGCAACATCCTCAGGCTGGCGTGCTGGGCGCATGCCAGTGGTCACGCCATGCAGCGTGTGATTCCCTGGCCCTGCCGCATATGCAGGTCAACTGCAGCAGAAGTACCAGCATCAGGTGCGCTCTTTGCCTTTTTGCAAAGTGACGGTTGGGGGCCTCAGCCGAGGTAACACAACGCAAACAGCATTGCTGAACATGTTGCGGATGCATGTTCTTGAAACCTGAAACTCCGCGCAGGGCGAGCTGCGGGAAAAGGACGAGCAGATGTCGAAGCTGCGCACAGAAAATCGCAGGTGTGATCTGCCGGCAGCAGGGCCGTCCAGTGCTACTCGAAGATGAATCTGCCAAATGTCACTTGTTTGTCAGCCTGCTCTGGGTCAGCACATCAGGTCGAACACAGGCTGGGGAAATCTGACCACACATTGCAGGCTGGAAGACCGGGTGCAGCTGCTCGAGTCTAACATCAGGCAGCTTGGCGACGACGTCAGGTGACTTGTCCAACACAGCACCATCGCCGGTGCACTTGCCTCGGCAACTGGCGGGACTCGTGACGTACAGAGCAGCACCACTGCTGATGCAAGTGCCGGGGCAACCAGAGTGTTTTGACGGTGCATTGGAGAACCCAACTGAGCCCTCAGTTGTCACACAAGATCAATGTCAACCCCTGTCAATGCAGGCAGGAGCTGGACCACGGCGGCTGGCGGCTGTCGCCCGTCGCACAGCGCCTGCGCAACCTGCTGCACAGCGACGCGGCAGATGGCGCCCAGGCACGGCCGGCGGGAGCGCCGCCGGCCGCAGCAATCGTGCAGCCGGGCGGCAGCGCGCTACCGCCGCCGCGCGGCAACATGATCTAAATTGATACACATGACAGGCAGCGGCAGCTAGAATGCCTGTCCAGTTCTTGACGATTCTTAAAACCTAGACATTCTGCACGTTGGAAGCCATCTGTAATGCTGGCCCCACATTTGTCGCAGAACCGCTCATCCGGCTCGGTGATGCACGAATGTATGAAGGGGCAGTCGCCGCGGGGCATGGCGGCAAGCTGCAGGTGGGGTGGCCTGTGCGCGACATGCTGCAGGTGTGTTGGTGCTCACGAGAGGGAGCTTCCAGGCGGTTACCTGTCCCTACCCTCAGAGTATGTTGAGCGAGAACACATGATGGCATCTGCGAAGGTCTCTAAAAGTCCAGGTCCAGGATGCCGCTCAGCGAAGCAGGAGGCCTTTATATCGGTGCCGCCGCAAAGTGTATACGTAGTCACGGGCATGATTCGCGCAGCGGCGAAAATTGAATTATTTTAAGCGATTCGCGCAGCTTTCGCGCGCCTCGAGGCCAATTTTCGCAGCTTTCGCGCAGCGGCCCGCCAATTTTATCGCCGG
>JAABUW010000867.1_pt1 | contig 55646 bp, 61 predicted proteins | sample 5560081 | NCBI WGS metagenome assembly JAABUW01 (sample SAMN10711882, study PRJNA513363) | rock metagenome | isolation source: Antarctica rocks | place: Antarctica: Victoria Land, Knobhead sud | reverse complement strand
GCCCCGCTGAGCTGGGCAACAACGGCTCCATCCGGGCCCACACCTCATCCGAGAGCACCCCAGTACGCGTCACCGCACGATCGTCGCGGCCGTCCCCGTCGACATCCGGGAGACACGCCCTAGGACCAACCGGTGCAGCGGCAGGCCGTGCCGGCCGGCCGGCCACCGAGACCACCAGGTCCCGGAACTCTGGCGGCGTCATGCCGGTGTAGCCGCCATCCTGGTCGACCTGGTTCGAGGTCGCCTCCACCAGCAGCACGCTCTGGTCCGCGACCGACTGAGCGACCGCCGCCTCCAGCACCAGCGGGTGCGCGGAGCACACCGACGTGATCCCGCCGCCGTCGCCATCTCGGTGCTCCGCCACGATGCCGGTCAGCTGCCGGACCCCGGCGATCGGATCGGCGCCGCTCACTTGACGCTCCCGGTGAGCAGACCGCTGACGATGGAGCGGTTCAGTGTCAGCTGGTCCGAGGCGACAAGCAGATGCGTCACTCCGGCACTGAACCACCGAACTCCCACCGGCTCGGTTGCAGAGCGGGTTGCTGCGGGCGCCGATCGCGCGGTGCACGCTACCGAGCTGATGACAGAGCACGCTGTCGCGCTGATGACGGAGGAGACCGAGATGACGATCGGCAGGGGCACTCCGGACGGGCTGCACGTGGGGGTCGTCGGGTTGGGGTTCGGCGCGGAGTTCCTGCCGATCTACCAACGCCATCCACGTGTGCGGGCGGTGTCGATCGTTGACCCTGACCCCGCTCGACTCACCGCCGTCGGTGATGCCCATGGCATCGAGCGCCGACACCGCGACCTGTCCGGACTACTCGCCGACGACGACGTGGACGCCGTCCACCTGCTGGCCCCGGTGTCCCATCATGCGGCGCAATCAGTGGCCGTTCTGGACGCTGGCAGGCATTGCGCATCCGCGGTCCCGATGGCCACGACCCTGGCCGATCTCGACGCCATTATCGCCGCCGCCGATGCCAGCGTGGGCACGTACCAGATGATGGAGACGACGGTCTTCAGCCGCGAATACCTCTACGTCCGGGATCTGCTGAAGTCCGGGGCGCTCGGCGATCTCACCTTCTACCGCGGATTTCATCTGCAGGATCTCGACGGGTTCCCGCCCTACTGGGCCGCCTATCCCCCGATGCACTACATCACCCATGCGCTATCCCCCGCGCTCTCGTTGACCGGTGACACCGTGGCATCGGTGCAGTGCCTGGGCTCGTCGCGGTTGACTGACCGCCGCCGCGGCGACCAGCCGAACCCCTTCCCGCTGGAGGTTGGTCTGTTCCGGCTGCGCAGCCACGACATGGCCGTGGACATCGCGATGTCCTTCTTCCAGACCGCCCGTGCCTATACCGAGGGTTTCGCGGTGTATGGCACCCGGATGGGCGTGGAATGGCCGACCGCGGAGGGAGGCCCACTGACGGTGCACGAGTTCCGGGAGGTTCCGGCCGGCGGGCGCGGACGTTCGGTCGCCGTCCGCGAGGTGATGCCGCCGGACCGACCGGACCTACTCCCGGACGCCATCGCCGGGTTCACCCGGGCGAGCTGGCTGGCACCGCGGCCGGGCCTCGCCCCGGTCGATACGAGCGGAGGGCACGGCGGTTCGCACCCGCATCTGGTCCACGAGTTCGTCAGCAGCATCCTGGACGGGCGTGCCCCGCGCGTGGACGCCAGAACCGCGGCGGCCTGGACGGCTCCCGGAATCTGCGCCCATCAGTCCGCGCTGGCCGACGGCACCCGGGTGCAGGTACCCGACTACCGAGCTGCTCCCCCCAGCGACGGCTCGCTGCAGGCGCGCCGTCGGCCGGCGCCTGCCGACGGGTGAGGGTGTCCGCGACGCGGGCGTAGCCGTGGACCAGCAGGTTGCGCAAGCGTGCCATCGCCTGCAGCCGGGCTACCAGTGTCGCCTCGAGCAGGCCGGACTCCCCGAGGACGGCGAAGGAGTCGGCGAAGTCCAGCGGGGCGCGCAGGCCCCGCGCGGCAGTGAGGTGCCGACCATCAACGCCGTCCGCTCGCGTGCGCGTCGAGCAACTCGGCCTCCAGCGGCGCTAGGAAGATCTCGACGTCGAAGAACTCACGCGACGTACGGCAGGTAGGCCAGCTCGACGTCCTCGCCAGGCCAACACCGCGGGCCGCTGCGGCGCGGACCCGGGCCACCAACTCGTCCGCCGAGAAGGACTAACGGGGCGAACTGCTGCGGGAACCTACGGAAGGCTGGCTCTCCCGTTGAACAGCCCGACCAACCTCCACGCGACGGTCAGGCGGGGGGCGCGAGGAAGTAGTGGCCCTGGTCGAGGTCGGCGAGCAGTCCCGGGTGGGTCGGTTCCCAGCTGAGCAGCTGGCGGGTCCGCGTGCTGGACGCGGCGATGTCGCTTCCGACGACGCCGGCCAACCACCCGAAATGGGTCGCCGCGTCCGCCGCTGACACGGCGACGACCGGCAGGTTCAGGTGCCGACCGATCACGTCGGCGATCCCCCGGAACGCCACTCCCTGCTCCGCGACCCCGTGCAGCACCGATCCGGCCGGCGCCTGCTCGAGCGCCAGCCGGAACAGCTGGGCGGCGTCGAGCCGGTGGACCGCGGGCCAGCGGTTGGACCCGTCGCCGAGGTAGCCCGAGGCGCCCTTGTCCCGGGCGATGCCGATCAGCATCGCCATGAAGCCGTGGTCGTCCTCGCCATGCACGGTCGGAGCCAGGCGCACGCTTGCGGAGCGGACCCCGCGCGTCGCAAGCCCCAGCGCGGCCTGCTCGTTGGCGAAGCGGCCGCCCATCGACTGGTCCGGCTCGGGAACATCGCTCTCGGTGTTGACCCGCCCAGCCGGGAGCCCGGCCACCCCCGAGGCAATGACCAGCGGGCGGTCCGAACCCGCCAGCGCGTCGCCGAAGGCGTCGATGGCGCGGCGGTCGGCGTCAGCCGCCTCCCGGAACCCGCCGGAGAAGGCGATGTCGTGCTTGAACGCCAGATGCAGCACCCCGTCGGAGGCGGCGGCGGCGCTGCGCAGGGCGTCCACGTCGTCCAACGTGCCCCGCTGTACCTGCGCCCCGGCGGCGGTGAGCGCGTCGGCGGACTCCTGCGAGCGCGCGAGGCCGAGCACCTGGTGGCCCGCGCCGATGAGCTCAGGGACCACGGCAGAGCCGATGAAACCGGACGCGCCGGTGACGAACACCCGCATGGGGACCTCCAGACAGTGGGCAGCACGGGTGGGAGTCCCGACGGCTGCCTCACGGGAACGGTGATGGCAGGTACTGACGTCACCCTAGTCCCTCGATGTCAGTTGCTGCCATTGCCTACCATCGAACCATGGGCCGATGGCAGCCGGACGCGCGCGGGCGCCTGGAGGCCGCGGCCCTGCAGCTGTTCAGCGATCAGGGTTTCGACCGCACGACGGCTGCCGAGGTCGCCGCCCGGGCGGGCCTGGCCGAGCGGACCTTCTTCCGGCACTTCGCGGACAAGCGCGAGGTGTTGTTCCGCGGCTCAGAGCAGCTGCAGGCCTTCCTGGTGCAGCAGGTCGCGGACGCCCCCGCGTCGACCGGCCCGCTGGATGCGGTGGGCGGCGCGCTGGCCGCTTCAGGTCCGATCTTCCGAGAGCCCGGGTACGTCCAGGCGCGCCAGCGCGTCATCGCGGCGAACGCCGAACTCCAGGAACGGGAGCTGATCAAGCTCGCCAGACTGGCCGGCGCGCTGACCGACGCGCTGCGCCGCCGCGGGGTAACGGACCCGGCCGCCGGTCTGGCCGCGGAAGTCGGGATCGCGGTCTTCAAGGTCGCGTTCGGGCGCTGGGTCGACAGCGACGGTGAACGGGACTTCACCGACCTGGTCCGGGACTCGCTCGAGCAGCTGAAGGCCGTGACCGCCGGCCGTTGATCCCCCGGCTGGCCGTTCTCGTCAGCGCTTGACCCGAGAGAGCACCGTTCACATTGTCCGCCCCGGACGCCGACGCGGACCTACGCGGACACTGGGGTACTCCGGATCGCCTGGGGCGGCCTTGTGAGCGGAGCTGGCCCGGGTTCGGAGTACGCCAGTGTCCGCGGCGGCGGCCTCAGGTGACGTGCGTCCTGACTGAGGCCGCCCCGGGGAACGCGCGGGCGGTGCGAGGCTGGCGGGGTGCCCGCGACCCAGGTCCGTCCCGACAGGACCTCGGAGCATCCGCTGCGTCGGGACGCCCGTGTGAATCAGGAGCGGGTCCTCGCCGCCGCGGTCACCGTGATGCTGCGGCACGGGCGGCAGGTCCCGATGGCGGCAATCGCGGCCGAGGCCGGCCTGGGGGTCGGGACCCTCTACCGGCACTACGCAAACCGCGATGCCCTGCTGGAGGCGCTCACCCAGCGATCCTTCGAGCTGCTGGTGTCGATCGTCCGGGAGGCCGAGGCTCGCGACGCGACGGCGCTGTCAGCGCTGAGTTGGTGGTGGGACCGGGTGATCGAGGAACGTGACCACCTGGTCCTGCCACTGGGCGGCGCGCCGCCGACCGTCGGTGAGGTCACCGCCGACCTCCGGGACCAGCTGCACGGCTGCCTGCAGCGGATCCTGGACCGGGGTCGATGCGAGGGCAGCATCCGTCGGGATCTCACGGTGCGCGACCTCGTCATGTTCGGCGCCATGCTCGTGACGCCGCTCCCAGGCGCCCGGGACTGGACTCGCGTCGCACGGCGTCAGAAGTCGATCTACATCGACGGGCTGGCCCCAGCGCGCGCGGACGGGTAGCGCCGCGAACCTCTTGCAAAGGTGACCCAACCCCCGTAGGGTCCGGACTAATTCGTCCGTTTAGCCGTCGAGGCCCCCGGAGGTCGAACACCGTGACCGAACCGATCCCGACCGACGCCCGGCCCCAGCCATTCGTTCTGGGCCCCGACGAGGGTGATCCCTACTTCTGGATGGGATCGTTGACCATCAACAAGGTCGGTGGACGGTCCACGAAGGGCGGCGTCGACATCGTCGACCACCGCGTCCCCGCGGGCTACGCGCCGCCGCTGCACATCCACCGCGCGCAGGACGAGATCTTCTACATCCTCGAGGGCCTGTTCACGGTGCGCTGCGGCGAGTCCGTCTGGCAGGCGTCACCGGGCTCGCTGGCGTTCCTGCCACGCAACGTCCCGCACGGCTTCTCGGTGTCAGCGGATGGCCCCGGGCGGACGCTGCTGCTCAACGCTCCGGCCGGCTTCGCGGAGCTGATCACCGATCTCGGGGATCCGGCGACGGCGCTGGAGATCCCCGGCCCGGACGTACCGATGCCAGATCCGCAGCGTGCCCGAGCACTGTCCGAGGCGCACGGCATCTTCGGAGCGCCGTCGACGTGATCGCGGAGGTCCATTCCATGACTGTTCTTGCCGTCGGAGCGACCGGGCACTTTGCGCACCTGGTGGTTCCCGCCCTGAAGGCACGGGGGCTACGTGTCCGTGCCCTGGTCCGCGACCCGGGCAAGGCGGACGAGGCGCGGGCGAACGGCGCCGACGAGGTGGTCGTTGCCGACCTCGACGACCGCGCCAGCCTGGATCCGGCGGTCGAGGGGTGCGACGGGGTGTTCCATCTCAACCCGGCCTTCGCTCCCACCGGTACCGCAATGGGTCTGGCGATGGTCGACGCCGCCCAGCGGTCGGGCAGCGTGAGCCGCTTCGTGTTCTCCGGTGTCTACCATCCGTCGCTGTCGCTGGACAATCACGCGTCGACCCGCCCGGTCGAGGAGGCGCTGTATGGCTCCGACCTCGCGTTTACGGTTCTGCAGCCGGCGATGTTCCTGCAGGGCCTGGGTGTTGCCGATGCGGTGGCCACCGGCAGGTTGGCGGCGCCGTGGTCGCGGCATTCCCGGATGTCCTATGTCGACTACCGCGACGTCGCCGAGGTGGCGGCGACGGCGTTGGCGACCAACGAGCTCGCCCACGGCACGTTCGAGCTCTGTTCGGCCGGCATGTGGGACCGGGTGACCGTGGCCGAGCTGATCACCGCGGTGGCCGGGCATCCTGTCCAGGCTGAGCAGGTCGACCCGGCCGTCCCGCCGGGGCCGATGGGCGACGGCTTGAGAGCGATGTTCGCGGAGTACGACGACCACGGTTTCCACGGCGGGAACGACCTGGTCCTGCGAACGCTGCTGGACCGCGAACCGCACGGCGTGGCGTCCTATGTCCGGGAGACCGTGGCCGCGCTCTGAGGGAGTCGCCGTCGCCCCGTCCGGGACGGTCGCAACGGGTGGTCAGCCACCGATCAGCAGCGGGATGGCGGCCGCGATCAGCGTCGTGAACCCCCACAGCGCGGGTGCCGATCCCAGTGCCGTTTCCTGGCGCATGGCGGCCCGCTGCGCCTCCACCTCGTTGCGGGTGGACCACCACGGGTTCGTGCGTGCCTCCAGCAGCGCGAGCACTCCTCCCAGCGCGGCGCCGTAGGCCAGGTGCCCCACCAGGGATGGGAAACCGGCGGCGAGCGCGGCGGCATCCCATCCGGGCGACCCCCCGGTGAGCACCGGAAGCAGGGTCAGGTTGCCCAGCACCCACCACAGAAACCCGTAGGAGACCCCCCAGCCGATTCCCGATGCGGCGTCTGGACCCCGGCCCCGGAACAGCAGCGCATAGGTGATGCCGATCACGTCCCCGATCACCAGGTGAACGACGAACCCGACCCCGGGGGATCCCGAACCGACCAGTCCGGCGACAGTGGGCAGCGCGCCGGCGAGGACCATGACCACCGCGAAAACCAGTCCGCCGACCAGGCCAGCGAACGCGCCGTAGCCGGTCGCCCGCAGACCCCGGGACCCGGCGGATTCTTCCCGAGTCATCCGGATGTCGTCGACGAACAGCCATCGGGCGATCGCGCCGAGAGCGGTGAACACAGCGGCGACCCCTGCCCCCAGGAGCAGGTATGGCGGGAGGCGGCCGGCCGCGGCGCTCGCGGCCGCCGAGGATCACCTCAGCTCACCGGCGCGCACCAGGGGAGGCACCGTCAGCTCGGCCACGATCCAGCAGAGGAAGCCGTACACGGTGCCGCGTACGAGCGCCGGCCCGGCGCCCTCGCGGCGCGCGCCGAAGAGCAGGAGGTAGCCCAGCCCCGACAGGGGTCCCACCGCCACCAGCCACCCCAGCGCGGTGCCCCCCATGACGTCCAGGCCCAGGTAGAGCACCGACGCTGCGATCACCCCGGAGAGCAGTGCACGCGTAACGGTCGCCGCCCGCGGCAGGCTGGCGGCACCTCGACCCACCCGCAGGGCGAGGAACACCAGCGCGGTGGTGCCACCGTAGAACAGGTGGCCGATCAGGCTCGGGAACAACGCGCGGGCGCCCGCCAGATCCCAGGCCACCGGGTGCCCGACCAGCAACGGGAGCATCGTCAGTGGCCCGACGAACCACCAGAAGCCGCCGTAGAGCAGACCCCAGACGAGGCTCTCCCCGGCGCGCGCCTGCTGGTGGGCAACGAACAGACCGAAACCGGCACCGATGGCAGCGGCGATCGCCAGGTGCAGCGCGAACCCGACGACCACCGAATCGGTGCGCACGATCGATGCCACGGTCGGCAGCGTGCCGACCGACGCCATCGCGGCACCGAACACCAGCCCACCGACGACTCCCGCCGCCGCCCCGGCGCCAGCCGGACTGCGCAGCGCCCGCTCCGGCGACCGGGCACCCCGGGTGACCCGCGGCTGCGCGTCGGCCGTCACCGGGTCTGCCCCGTGGGCACCCGATCGGGCGCTTCCACCCCCGGCGCCTGGGCAGGCGTCGACGGGCGGGACGTGAGCACGATGTCGCGCGGGAAGACCAGATCGAGGATCCAGTCGAGCAGGACCCGGACCCGCTTCTCCAAACCGGGCAGCTTGGCCAGATAGATACCCCGCCACAGCACCCAGGCGACCAGTCCGGAGAACCGGTGTCCGCGGATCTCGGCGACGGCGGTGCGTCGGCCCAGAGCGACCAGGACGCCGATCGTCCGGAACCGGAAAGCGGCGGGCTCGCGACCTCCGATCACCGCGGCAATGTTGTCCGCGACGACCGTGCCCTGGCGCAGTGCGTGCTGCGCCGTCGGTGGGTAAGGGGCGTCGTCGCTGTCGGGGTCAGGGATGCTGGCGCAGTCCCCAACCGCCCACACCCCCTCGACCCCGAGCACCCGCAACTGCGGATCGGTGAGCAGCGCTCCCTTGCTACGCCGCGCGTCGTCGAGTGTCTGGACGAGGGGGGCCGCCCGGTTGCCGGCGGTCCAGACGAACGTCTTCGCGGCTATCCGGTCACCGTCGGAAAGCTCCACGTCGTGCGCGGACGCACCCGCTACGCGGACACCGAGCCGGAACTCAATTTCCCTGGCCCGCAACCGGTCCAGTGCGTACTCGCCCAGCGGAGTGGACAGTTCAGGGAGGATCCCCGCGCGGGAGTGCACGAGCACGAATCGGGGTTCGTCGGCGGTGATGCCGGGGAAGTAGCGCAGCACCCCGTGCACCAGGTCGAAGAGCTCCGCGACGATCTCGATGCCCGCGAAGCCGCCGCCGGCGACGACGAAGGTGAGCAGCGCTCTGCGGTCGGCCGTCGATGTCCCGTGCTGGTCGGCCTGTTCCAGGACCCCGATGACCTGTGCGCGCAGCGCCGTCGCGTCCGGCAGATCCTTCAACGTGCCGGCGTGTTCCCGCACCCCGGGGATGTCCAGGAAATGGGGTACCGACCCCACCGCCAGCACCAGATGGTCGTAGAGCACCGGTTCGCCGGGCATCACCCCAGCGCTGAGTAGGACCGTGCGGGCCCGGGTGTCGACGCCGGTCACGACGCCGTTGCGGAACCGGGTGTGCTCCACCGCCGCCCGGACCGGTGCGCTGATGTGCGCCGGCTCCAGCGCGCTGGACGCGACCTCGGCGAGCATCGGTGTGAACAGCAGGAAGTTGGCCTCGCTGATGAGCGTCACGTCCAGCGGCGCCCCCCGCAGGGCGAGCCGCTCGAAACGCTTCGCGGCCGCGAGTCCGGCGAATCCGGCGCCGACAATGACGATTCTCGTCGGTGCCGAAGTTTCCACGCCCGCCCGGCGATCCGGCACGGTCCGGGGTCGCATAGACAGCACTCCGTGCACAACGACCCCGGTGACGCCGCCGTGCAGCAGGTCCCCGACCAGCGACGGGTAGGCATGGGCTGCTGCCGCGGCCGACCAGGTCGGCAGGTGGGCGTGCAGCAGCGGGTCCAGGGTCAGCCAGCAGACCAGCCAGCCGAGCAGTCCGAGCACCATCCCACCCGCGGCCGCCGCGGCCAACCCCTTCGGCTGGTAGCCCACGACCAACCCGATCGCGACGCCCGTCGCCGCGGCGTAGAGCACAAAGAGCACGCCGGGCGGGACTCCGCCGCCGGTGGCACCGAGCATCCCCTGAGAAATAATCAACCCGGCGACCGGAAGCGCCAGAACGCCGCCGACGACGGCTCCGGGCAGGGCACGCCCCGGCCGTCGCGAAGTGTCGGGCATAGGTGACTAGTCACCCGGAAGCCGCTGATACGGGCCCCGACCGGGGATCCGTCGGTGATCCGTAAGGCCGATGGGCCGAAGCCGCGGGCGCTACAAAGTGGGGCGCCCGCCAGTCTGCGATCGTTCATGGGTGAGCGCGACGGGGGCCTTCGAAAGCAACGGGGGGGCGGCCGTCTCGACCGCGAGGACGCCGGTTGCCGCACCCTGGGCAGCGGCGGTCGATCCGCACTCCCGGGTGCTGGTGATCGACGACGAGCAGCGCAATCTGGATCTGATGGGCCGGATCCTCGAGCGTGCCGGGTACACCCGCGTGACACTGTTCACCGATCCGGAGGCGGCGCTGCGTCAGCTGCCCGACCTTGCCGCCGACCTGATCGTGCTGGATCTGCACATGCCGGGCATCGACGGGTTCGAGGTGTTGCGCCGGTTGCGCACCGCACTGCCCGGGGACGACCTGCTCCCCCGGCTGGTCGTCACCGCCGACGCGACCACCGAGACCCGCCGGGACGCCCTCGCCCTGGGTGCGCACGACTTCCTGACCAAACCCATCGACGTCACCGAGGTGGTGCTGCGCGTCGCCAACCTGCTGCGGACCCGGATGTTGCACCTGGGACTGCGGGCATCCAACGACCGCCTGGAGGAGCAGGTCCGGGCCCGAACCCGACAGTTGGAGGACGCCCACCGGGACGTGACCCGGCGGTTGGCCCTGGTCGGGGAGTACCGCGACGGCGGCACCGGAGAGCACGTGGAACGGGTCGCGGAGCTGGCCGAGGCGCTGGCCCTCGCCGCGGGGATGCCCGCCGACCGGGCCGCGGTACTCGGACAGGCGGCACTGCTGCACGACATCGGCAAGGTCGCGGTCCCGGACGCGATCCTGCTCAAGGCGGGGCCGCTGTTGGCCGCCGAGTTGGCCGTCATCCGCACCCACCCGAGCATCGGCGCCCACATCCTGAGTGGCAGCCGCTCCCCGGTGCTACAGCTGGCCGAGCAGATCGCCCGTACCCACCACGAACGCTGGGACGGTCAGGGCTACCCGGCCGGCCTGGAAGGCGAGCAGATCCCCCTGGCCGGGCGGTTGGTCGGGATCGTCGATGTGTATGACTCGCTGTCCTCGGTCCGGCCCTACAAGGCGGCGTGGCCGCGCGAGCGGGTGGTCTCCCACCTGCTCGGCGAGCGGGGGCGCCAGTTCGACCCGGCGCTGTTGGACACCTTCCTCGCGTCCCCGGCGGCGACCGGGTCCTGACCGCTCACGCCGCCGGAAGGGCGACCACGAACGTCGTCCCCACCCCCTGGCGGCTGTCGACCTCCAGAACCCCCTTCATCGCCTCGACCAGCGAGCGGGTGACGACCAGCCCCAGCCCTGTTCCGCCGATACCGCGGCGGGCGGCGCCCAACCGCTCGAACGGGGTGAACAACCGTTCGACCTCCCGGGGGCTCAGCCCGGCGCCGGTGTCGCAGACCGCCACTCGCACCGCGTCCGGGGTCCGCGCCAGCGACACCTCGACCCGACCGCCCGCCACGTTGTACTTCACGGCATTGGACAGCAGATTGAGCAGGACCTGGCGCAACCGTGCCTCGTCGGCGAGCACCTCCGGGGCGTCGGTCTCGACATGATCGATCAGGGTCACCGACCGCTCGGCGGCGAGCGGTTTCATCATCGCCAGGACACTGGCCACCACCGGCCCGGGCCGCACCGCCCGCAGTTCCAGGTGCAACTCCCCCGACTCGATCCGGCCGATGTCGAGGATCTCGTCGACCAGGGAGACGACGTGCCGCCCCGCGGCGAGGATCTGGCCGACCGATTCCCGCGCCTGGCCGTCCGGCGCGGCCAGGTCCAGCTCGAGCAGCTGGCCGAAGCCCAGGATCGAGTTCAGCGGGGTCCGCAGCTCGTGGCTGATCCGGGACAGGAACGTGCTCTTCTCCTGGCTCGCCGCCGCGAGCACCTCGCGTTCGCGCAGGCGGGTGCTCTCCAGGCGCTGGACCATGCCGGCGAGCAGAGCATCGCTCATCCGCGCCGTCTGGGCCCGCGTCGGGGGAGCGCTCGTCGCCTCGGCGAGGCGGCCGGCGATCGCGACCGCTGCGTCCGGATGGGTGTCGCGGACCGCCGCGATCACGACCTGGGCAGCGATCGCGGCGACTGCGGGATCGAGGCTCCACACCACATCGAAGAGTCGGTCCGCCTCACGGACCGGCGACAGCTGTGCGGCGTGGGCGTCGCCGTCCAGTCCGCAGAGGGTCACCGCCAGGCCGGGACCGAGGGCCAGGACGAACCACTCCTGGGCCAGGGGATCGCCCGTCCGCAGTCGCAGACCCACATGGTCCACGCCGAGTGCGGTCCTCGGATCCCGGCCGGCGAAGACCGCGATGACGTCGTTGTCCCCGGCCAGCGCCAGGTAGCGGTCCCGCTCCACCGCCCAGTGCCGCCCCTGCTGAAACCCCGAGACGAGCACGCAGCGCGCGGGATGATCGCGGACCAGCGTCTCGATCAGGTGGCTCGAGGCGACCAGGCTCGACTTGGTCACCGACAGCACGGGGATCCCCGGATCGGCGGCCCGCAGCCGCTGGAACAGGGAGTCCTCGACGGGTAGGCGGCCGTGTTCGGGGATCCGGGTCGGCTGGGACATCGCGGCGCTCCTCTGGAAGCCGGGGACGCCCGCGGCGACCGACCGGCCGCCGAGTGTTCCAGCTCCACTACATGGTGTCACCTAAGGCAACCCAGGGTGAGTGGTCGGACGGCTCCACGATCGCCTTGGTATCGTCATGGCATGCAGACAACCATTGACAAGGCAGGACGCCTGGTCGTCCCCAAGGAGCTGCGCGACCGGGTCGGTCTGTCGTCGGGACCGGTCGAGATCGTCGTGGACGGAGCGGGTCTGCGCGTGGAGGCGATCGCCTCCCCCACGCTCGCGGACCGCCCCGGCGGACGGTTGATCGTCGCGGGCAGCCCCGACGGTTCCCTCAGCGACGACGCGGTCACGGCGTTACGCGATGCCCTCCAGCGCTGAGGCCAGCCGTGGGGGCGTCCGTGTCGAGGTCACCCTGGTCGATACCAGCGCGGCGATCCCGTTCCTTGTCCAGGGTCATGACGACCACGAGTTCACCTACGCCGCGCTGCACTCCCGGGAGCTGGGGCTCGCCGGCCATGCCGCCTTCGAGACCTATTCGGTGTTGACCCGGCTGCCGCCACCGGCTCGGCAGGACACCGCCAGCGCGACCCGCCTGATCTCGGTGAACTTCCCGCACTCACGTTTCCTGACCCCGGCCGCAGCGGCGGGGCTGCTCGCCGACCTGTCGGCACACCGCGTCGCCGGGGGATCGGTGTACGACGCTCTCGTCGGGGCCGCGGCCCGCGAGCACGATCTTCTCCTGGCGACCCGGGACCGCCGGGCGCTCGAGATCTACCGAGCGCTCGGCGTGCGCGTGGAGCTGCTGGCGTAGCGCTGCGACCTCGGCTTCGTTGCTGGGCGGGGACGTGGCGCTGTCAGAGCTGCTGACCGCCGGAGACCTCGATGCGGGTGCCGCTGGCCCAGTCCAGACCACCGGTGAGAATCGCGGTCACCGCGGCACCGATGTCGTCGGGTCGTCCGACCCGCCCCAGTGAGGTCGCCTCGGCAATGGCCGCGTTCACCTGCGGGTTGTCGCGGACGACACCGCCGCCGAAGTCGGTGGCGATCGCGCCGGGGGCGATGACGTTCACCCTGATCCCCCGTTCCCCCAGTTCCCTGGCCTGATAGCGGGTCAGCACCTCGATGCCTCCCTTGGTCATCGCGTAGGCGGCATATCCGGGGCCGGTGAACCGCGCCAGCCCGGAGGAGACGTTGAGGATGTGGCCGCCGTCGGCGATCAGTGGCAGCAGGGTCTGGGTCAGGAAGAACGGTGCTCGCAACTGGATGGCCACCATCTCGTCGAACTGTTGGCGGGTGGTCTGGGCGAAGGGCGCGTAGACGGCGCTCCCGGCGTTGTTGACCAGGTGGTCCAGCTGGGGTCGGCCAAAGGTGTCCTGCAGGGTTGAGCGCAGCCGGGCCGCGAACTGCTCGAACCCGTCGCTGTCCGCGACGTCCAGGGGCAGCACAGCGGCGCGACCGCCGTCGGCCCCGATGTCGGCGACGAGGGCGTCTGCGGCGTCCTTCCCGTGCAGGTAGGTGCCGATGATGCCGACGCCGGCGCGGGCCAGGTGGCGGGCCATGCTCGCGCCGAGTCCGCGACTGGCCCCGGTGATCAGGGCGACGGGGATTCGGTGGTCGGTGCCGGTGGTCATGTCCCCCACGGTGCGCCCGCTGCGGCGGCCCAGCCACGGCCGGGATATCCCCGGACGATGAATCCGGGGCTGGCACGCCGTCCTCTGCCCGGGAGGATGGCGGGATGGACCGTGTCGAGCTGGGCAGCTTTCTGCGGCGGCGGCGCGAGCAGCTGCACCCGGCCACGCTCGGACTGCGGGCCGGCGGCCGGCGGCGCACGCCGGGGCTGCGACGTGACGAGGTGGCCCGGCTGGCTGAGGTCTCCAGCAACTACTACGAGCGCATCGAGCAGGGCCGGGGCCCGACGCCGTCCGCGGCGGTGCTGGCCGGGATCGCCCGGGCGCTGCGGCTGACCGGCGACGAGCGCGACTACGTGTACCTGCTGGCGGGCCACGCACCGCCGCAGGCCGTCACCGGTGACGGCGTCCTGGACAACGGGCTGGCGCACCTGCTCGAGGCCCTGGCTCCGACTGTCCCGGCGTTTGTCGTCGACGACCTGTCGACCGTGCTCGTGCAGAACCCGCTCGGCATCGCGCTGCTCGGTCCGCTGGCCACAGCGGACGGTCGGGACGGCACCGTCGTATGGCGGTGGTTCACCGACCCTGCCTGGCGCTCGATCTACGTCGCCGACCAGCATGAGCAGCTGGGGCGGGAGTACGTGGCCGACCTGCGGGGCGCGGTGGCCCGACGCCGCGGTGACCCCGCAGCGCGCCGATTGGTCACCGACCTGTGCGCCGCGAGCGCGGAGTTCAGTGCCGTCTGGGAGCGCGGCGAGGTCGCGGTCAAGCGGTCACAGCGCAAGAGCCTGCTCCACCCGGTGCTCGGGCGCCTGGACCTGGACTGCGACATCGTGGACAGCCCGTCCTCCGGTCAGCACCTGGTGCTCTTCCGGGCACCGGCGGGCTCACCGACAGCGGCGTGCCTGGCGCAGCTGGCCGAGCTGCCCCCGCGGCACGGCCGGATCGCGCGCGCACCGGATACGGCGTTCGTCCGGGCCGGCCGCGTAGCGCAGGCCGACGTTCCCGGATTCCCCGCTGGCACCGGATCTCGTCGCGGAGGTGGTGAGCCCCGGTGACCGCGTACTCCCCCGAGCGCTCCGTCGTGCTGCGGCGAGGTACTGCTCGACGGCGGCACTGTCCTGCCCGGATTGACGATCCGCTCCCGGATGTGTGGGTCTGACCCCACCGGCAGCCCGATCTCTTCACCTGACCTTCGGCAGGAGGTCGGCCGGGGCTCACGCGATCAGGCGATGACCTGGTCGGCGATGTCCGCCGGGCGCCACGCCCGCAGCACCAGCCGCGCCGTTGGCAGGTCGACGTCAGGGAACCGCCTTGTCATCGGGCGACTTTATGCGCAACCATGGGTCATGGGAGGGTGCGGTGATGACGCTGCCCGCCGACGATCACGTGCACACCCAGTGGTCCTGGGATGCACCGGACGGCGACATGGAGCAGACCTGCGCCCGCGCCGTAGCGATCGGGCTGCCCGCGGTGGCCTTCACCGAACATGCGGACCACACCACCTGGACGGTGACGCCCGGCAGCCTCGACGAATCCGAGCACCTGCGGGGGCTGCTCGACCCGGACGGGACGCTGACCCCGCCGCAGCTGGACGTGGGCGGCTACCTGGACTCGGTGCAGCGCTGCCGGGATCTGTTCCCCCAGCTGCGCATCCTGAGCGGGGTCGAACTGGGCGAGCCCCACTGGCACACCGACGCCACGACGGCACTACTGCAGGCCGGACAGTTCGACCGGGTGCTCGGGTCACTGCACTCGCTGCCCATCGGAGATCGATTCGCTGAACCGCCCGACCTCTACCGACAACGGCCGGCCGCCGAGGTCATACGGGACTACCTGGCCGAGTTACCGCGTCTGGTCGCGGAATGCGACGCGTTCACGGTGCTCGCCCACATCGACTACCCGCTGCGGTCCTGGCCGGATTCGGCTGGCCCGTTCGAACCCCTCGCTTTCGAGGACGAGTTCCGGTTTGCCCTGCGCACACTGGCCGATAGCGGCCGGGTGCTGGAGGTCAACACCGCCGGACGGGTGTACCAGCAGATCGTTGGCTGGTGGCACGACGAGGGGGGCGAGGCGGTCAGTTTCGGTAGCGACACCCACGAGCCGACGGCACTGGCCCACGGTTTCACCGACGCGACGGCCATGGTCGAGGCGCACGGTTTCCGACCTGGCCGGCACCTCTACGACTTCTGGATCCGGGCGTCGTAACGACTCCCGAGCGCACACCCGAGTGAGCGACGCTCTCGGCGCTCAGGCCTCACGGCGCACTCAGCGGACGGCCTGTGCTCGTTGAAGATTCCGACGTAGCATCCGATCCAACACCCGGTCGGGGGTGACGCGGGCCAGGCGCACCAGGACGGCGGCGTCCCGGCCGACGGTGTAGCGGGTCCGCGGCCGGGCGGCGGTCACCGCCCTGGCCACCACCCGGGCGGCCTGGGCCGCGGGAACACCGTTGCGGGCGAATTCCCGCGCCTGGTCGGTGACCGCTGCAATCAGAGTGTCGTAGCGGTTGTGCTGGTCGGGAGTCATCGCCTGCGCGAGTCGCTGCGCGGTGTCGACTCCTCGACGGGAGATCTCGGTGACGACTGCTCCCGGTTGGACGACCACCACTGTGACCCCGTGGGCCCCCACCTCCCGACGCAGGGCATCACTGAAGGCCTCCAGCGCGAACTTCGCGCCGGCATAGGCGCCGTAGGTCGCCATCGCCACCCGCCCTCCGACGGAGCTGATGGTGACGACTCTGCCGGACGCGGCCAGCAGAGCCGGCAGCATCGCCCGGGTCATCGCGATGTGCCCGAATAAGTTGACGTCGAACTGGCGGTGCCACTCGGTCATGGGCAGCACCTCGACCGGGGCGTTGACCGCGACCCCGGCATTGTTGACCAGCGCGTACAACGGCCGGCCGTCGGGATCGTGCAAGACGCGCGCGGTGATCGCAGCCACGTCGGCGTCCACGGTGATGTCGAGGATGTGCGGCTCGATGTTCTCTGCTCGCAGGGCGTCGGCGTCGGCGTCGCGGCGCACCCCCGCCAGGACGTGGAAGCCGCGACCGGCAAGCTCCCGTGCGGTGGCGGCGCCGATGCCAGTGGAGGCGCCGGTCACGACGACGAGTCGCCCGCTGCCCGAGTCGATTTCAGTAGACGTTGTCATCTCAACGAGACTAGCCGTTCAGATGACGTTGTCAACCTAAGGTGGCGTGGTGACGACCCGATCGGAGACCGCCGCCGCCACCCGCCGGGCGCTGGTCGACGCCGCGGTGACGCTGCTCGACGATGGCGGACCCGAGGCGGTGACCCTGCGGCAGGTGGGGGCCCGGGCCGGTGTCTCGCGCTCGGCGCCCTACCGCCACTTTTCCGACAAGGAAGCGCTGCTCACGGCGGTCGCCGCCGCCAGCTGGGACGAGGTCTCCGATGAACTGAGAGCACTGGTCGACGACCGTGCGGCGGTACCGCAGCAGGTGCTACGGGACGCGCTGACCGGCCTGCTCACAACCGGCCGCGGGCATCCGCATCGGTACCGCCTCATGTTCGCCACACCCGTCGGGGATCCGACGCCGGCGATCCGGGCGGCCGAGCGTGCCCAGGACCTATTCCTAGAGATCGTGATGCGCGTGGTCGGGCCGCGGCAGGCGGGGCGGTACGGCGGACTGCTACTGGCCACCGTTCACGGGCTCACCGGACTTGAGATCAGCGGCCACCTGGCGTGGGACAAGTGGCAGGCCACGAGCGATGACCTGCTCGACCGCCTCATCGACCTGCTGCCACCTCCCTCCTGAGCCGCCCAGCGCCGCTTCTGCGAGGAGGTCAATGACCTGCTGCGTGCCAGGCTGGCCGCCTCGACGGGGCAGGAAGCGGACACGGAGGAGTCCGTGCTTCCGACCTTCGACCCGGGCCGTGCGCTGATCACCGACCATCGGAAACTCGCACGGATGCTGGACGATGAGGACCTGGGACGGGTGTGGCGGCCGCCGTCGAAAGGCTCCCGGACGAGCCCGGAGACCGAGTACGGCCAGGTCTGCGCGGACCCCCGCCATCCGGCCGAGCAGGACGTCAGTCTCCGGTGGGCGCGGCCGCGGATGGCCGCGCCCATAGGAGAACCAATGCGGCCAGGACGCCGACCTGGGTGATCGCGGCGATCGTCAGAACCGTCGGAACACTGATCGCGGGCACGGCGGCGCCCGCGGCGAGCGCGCTGAGGAGGGTGACCGCGGAGTAGAGGGTGTTGGTGGTGGCGACCACGCGCCCCCGAGCGTCCGGGGGGGTCCGGATAAGCAGGAGCGCGGCGGCCGCGACCCAGGACACGGTGAACGGGAAGCCGGACAGCGCGAAGACGGCCAGAGCAGTTGCGCGCGAGGGCCAGATCGCGAGCACCAGCAGCAGCGCGGCGGCAGTAACAGCGCCCGTGATCACCGGCAACGGATAACCGAGTCGGCGCGTGATCACACCGACGGTGGGCCCGGCGACCAGGGCGGTCAGCGCAAAGGAACTGTTGACGAGACCGGTGAAGGTCGGGCCGGCCCCGATTACGCCGAGCATGAGGACCGGGAACAGTGAGCTGAGAGCTCCTTCCTTCACCGCGTCGCTCAACTGAAAGGCGACCACGGCTCGACGGTCCCGCCCCCTGAACGCACTCACCCATCCGTCCCGCCACGACCGTGACCAATCCCGTACGGCAGTCCCCGGACCGCGAGCACTGCCGACGGCAGCGGGAACGGCGGCTGCCCTCAGCCCTCCGAGCAGACCCGCTGCAGCGACCAGAGCGCCCGTGACGACTCCCGTGGTCACTCGGAATCCCAAGGAGGCGACCAGCAGACCGCCCAGTGCCGGCCCCGTCAGCCGGGTCACGTTCAGAGCGGCCGAATTGGCGCCGGTCGCCTCGGCGAGGTGCCCAGCCGGCACCACGTCGGCGACCATCGCCTGTTCGGCGGGGGTGAAGAACTGCAGGGCGGTGCTCTGGACGGCGACGACGGCCCAGAGCACCCACGGGTGGTCGCCCGTCACGATCGGAACGGCAACGACCATTGCGCGGAGCGCGCTGACCGCTTGCAGCAGCCGGACCCGATTGACCCGGTCCGCGACGACACCGCCGAGCCCCGCGATGGCGACGGTCGGCGCCGTCGTGGCGACCACGAGCCCGGCGGTCGCCGCCGCGGACCCGGTGGCCTGGAAGACGTGCACCGCGGCGGCGATGCCGAACGACCAGCTCGCCAGTGAGGACAAGAGACCCGCGGACCAGAGCAGAAAGAACTCCCGTTGGCGCATTACGACACGCATGATCGGACGGTGCCGGGTAACCTAATGGAAATGCCAGGGCTGAATTCCGGTAGGCGGCTGACGCTCACGGACCGGCGGGCGGCGACCTTTGTGACGCTGCCCGCTTCCAGCCGGTATTTCCTCCCGTTCCTGGCCCGTGACTGCTCCGCCGCACCGGTGGCACGCGAGCTGGGGGTCGACCCGGGTGCGGTCGCCTACCGGCTGCGCCAGATGCTCGGGCTCGGTCTGATCCGCCGCACCCGGACAGCGGCCCGCGCGGGCCGGGCCGTCCAGCACTACCGGTCAATCGCCGACGAGATTTTCGCCCCGCTCGAGCTCACCCCGCTGGACTCCCTACGCGCCCTGTTCGACCGCGGCAGGCAGGACAGCCACGACCTCCTGGACGCCAGCCTGGAGGACGCCTGGCTGGATATCGGCCACCGCAGCCAGTGGGGAACCCACCTGTACCGGGCGGTCCCGACCGGCCCGGTCAACCGCGACTTCGTCCCCGCGACAGGCGCCACCGACTTCTGGGCGGCCGTACTGGACCACAATTCGCCAGCGGTCTGGGACCAGCACGCTCAGCTGCGACTGACCCGGGCGGACGCCAAACACCTGCAACGACAGTTGGCGGCCCTGGTCACGACCTACGCGTCCAGGCAGACGAAGACGGCGGACACCTACCTCGTCCGCCTGGCGCTCGCGGCCCGCCGCACCACCCCACCCTGATGTGCTGTGGTGACCGGGGACGTCCGGACAGCGCAACCGGGTCGATCGCAGCCCTCCTGATATTGGGTCAGGGCCGACGCCTGGCCATCGACATCCGGACGATCGTCAGGACCACGAAGACGACGAGCGCCGTCGCGATCAGGTAGATCAGTCCCACCCCGATCGCCGCGCCGAGACCCGTGCCGGTGGCGACGGCGATGACGGCGTAGATCACTCCCGCCAGCACCCCGGCGATCAGCGCACTGCGAAGGTTGCCGTTCATCCTGGCTCCCGGGGTGGGGGGTGGTGGGGCCGTCGACGTGTCGCTCTCCGGACCCGTGAGGGGTGGTCGAGCGACCATAGCGGACCGGCCACCCGAATCATCGCGGTTGTCGCGGTCGACCGGACCCTTGTCCCCGCAGCCGTCGTTGACGATGATGGCGGCCGTGGCGAGGAACCGGACTACCCAGCAGACCTTCGAGCCGCTGGCAGTCCGGGGATGACCCGGCTGGTACCGGTCCGTACCCGGCGCAGCGACGAGGCCTTCCCCCACCACGAGCAGCTGGCCGCCGTTATCGCCGAGGTCGCCGCCGACCCGGTCCCCGTCGAGGACGACGTCACGGCGATGATCGTCAACCGGGTGATCGACAACGCCGCCGTGACCGCGGCGTCGCTGCTGCGCCAGCCCGTAGTCGCGGCCCGGGCGCAGGCACTCGCCCACCCGTCAGGCCCCGGCTCGACGGTGTCCGGCGAGCCGATGTCGACGCGGGCCTCGCCGGAGTGGGCGGCCTGGGCCAACGGGGTCGCGGTGCGGGAGCTGGACTTCCACGACACCTTCCTCGCCGCCGAGTACGCGCACCCCGGGGACAACATCCCGCCGCTGCTCGCGGTCGCCCAGCACACCGGGCGCAGCGGCGCCGAGCTGGTGCGCGGCATCGCCACCGGTTATGAGGTCCAGATCGACCTCGCCCGGGCGATCAGCCTGCATGCGCACAAGATTGACCACGTCGCGCACCTGGGACCCAGCGCCGCGGCCGGCATCGGCACGCTGCTCGGGCTACCCCCAGCGGTCATCGAGCAGGCCGTCGGGCAGGCCCTGCACACCACCACCGCGACCCGCCAGTCCCGCAAGGGCACGATCTCCACCTGGAAGGCCTACGCGCCAGCGTTCGCCGGGAAGGCCGCGGTGGAGGCCGTCGACCGGGCGATGCGCGGCCAGACCAGCCCGGCGCCGATCTGGGAGGGCGAGGACGGGGTCATCGCCTGGCTGCTGGACGGTCCCCAGGCCCGTTATGAGGTGCCGCTGCCGGCGCCAGGTGAGGCCAAGCGGGCGATCCTGGCCAGCTTCACCAAGGAACATTCCGCCGAGTACCAGGCACAGGCCTGGATCGATCTGGCCCACCGGCTCGCAGATGAGCGACCCGAGCTGCGGGACCCGGAGGCGGTGAGGCGGATGGTGCTGCACACCTCCCACCACACCCACGTCGTCATCGGCTCCGGGGCGAACGACCCGCAGAAGTACGACCCGAGCGCGACCCGGGAGACCCTGGACCACTCCCTGCCCTACATCGTCGCGGTGGCGCTGCAGGACGGGAGCTGGCACCACGTCAGCTCCTACGCACCCGAGCGGGCGGCGCGCCCGGACACAGTTGCGCTGTGGCGGAAGATCTCGACAGTGGAGGACCCGGAATGGACGCGCCGCTACCACTCCACCGACCCCGCGGTCCAGGCGTTCGGGGGACGCATCGAGATTGAGCTGACCGACGGCGGCCGGATCGTCGAGCAGATCGCGGTCGCCGACGCCCATCCCCACGGCGCCCGTCCGTTCGGCCGCGCGGACTACGTCCACAAATTCCGTACTCTCGCCGACGGTGTCCTGGCGCCGGCCGAGATCGAGCGGTTCCTCGATGTCGCCGTCCGGCTGCCCGATCTGGGTCCCGACGAGTTGTCCGGTCTGACCGTTGTCGCGGATCCGGATCTGCTGGCGTCCGTGTCGCTTCCGAAAGGACTGCTCTGATGCTCTCCGCACCGACGCCGGCGAACGGGAAGCGTCGCTCGCTTCGCGCCGCCCTTGCCTCCGGGGCAATCCAGCGCTTCCCCGGGGCGTTCAATCCCCTGTCGGCAAAGCTGATCCAACGCAAGGGCTTCGAAGGTGTCTACGTTTCCGGAGCAGTGCTCTCGGCCGATCTCGGACTGCCGGATGTCGGGCTCACCTCGGTCACCGAGGTCGCCGGCCGCGGCGGGCAGATCGCCCGGGTCACCGACCTGCCCGTGCTCATCGACGCCGACACCGGGTTCGGGGAGCCGATGAACGTCGCCCGCACCGTGCAGACTCTGGAGGACGCAGGAGTCGCCGGCCTGCACATCGAGGACCAGGTCAATCCCAAGCGGTGCGGGCATCTGGACGGCAAACAGGTCGTCGGCCTGGACGTGGCCGTGCGGCGGATCCGGGCCGCCCGGGACGCCCGCCGGGACCCGGACCTGCTGATCATGGCCCGCACCGATGTCCGCGCCCTCGAGGGTCTGGACGCAGTGGCCGACCGGGCGAGGGCGTTGGTCGACGCCGGCGCCGACGCGATCTTCCCGGAGGCGCTGGAAAGTCTGCGGGAGTTCGAGGCGGTCCGGGCCGCCGTCGACGTGCCCATCCTGGCCAACATGACCGAGTTCGGTCGGAGCGAGCTGTTCGCCGTGCGCGACCTGGAATCCGCGGGTGTGAACATCGTGATCTTCCCGGTATCGCTGCTGCGACTGGCGATGGGCGCGGCGGACCGGGCGCTGGACGTGCTCGCACGCGACGGCTCGCTGGCCGCCGTGGTCCCGCAGATGCAGACCCGGGCGGACCTCTACGACCTGCTGAACTACGAGCAGTACCAGGCATTCGACGGCGACGTGTTCAACTTCACCCTCGGCTGACCCACCACTGTTACCCGTACCGAGCAGCGCGACCGGAGAGAGGAATTCTGATGAGCGACGAGATCAGGAAGGGCCTGGCGGGGGTGGTGGTCGACACGACCGCGATCTCCAAGGTGAACCCCGACACGAATTCGCTGCTCTACCGCGGCTACCCGGTTCAGGAGTTGGCAGAGCACTGCTCTTTCGAACAGGTCGCTCTCCTGTTATGGAACGGCGAGCTGCCTGACGCGCAGCAGCTGGGCGCGTTCGAGCAGGCGGAACGGGCGCAGCGGGCCCTGGACCCCGAGGTCCGCCAGGTGATCGACCTGCTGCCTGACAGCGCACATCCGATGGACGTCGTGCGGACCGCGGTCAGCGTGCTCGGCGCCCTGGATCCGAGTGCGGAGGACACCGATGACGACGCGCTGGCAGCGCAGTCGGTGCGGCTGTTCGCGAAGCTGCCCGCGGTGGTCGCCTACGACCAGCGGCGCCGACGCGGGCTGGACGTCATCGCCCCCGACGACGGACTGGACTACCCGGCCAACTTCCTGAAAATGACCTTCGGTGAGGTGCCCGACCCGGTAGTCGTCGACGCGTTCCACGTGTCGCTGGTCCTCTACGCCGAGCACTCGTTCAACGCCTCGACATTCACCGCGCGAGTGGTCACCTCCACGCTGTCCGACCTCTACTCCAGCGTCACCGCCGCGGTCGGCGCCCTCAAAGGCCCCTTACATGGCGGCGCGAACGAGGCCGTCATGCACATCCTCGATGAGATCGGGACGGCGGACCGCGCCGAGGCATGGCTCGCCGACGCGCTGGCCGCTAAGCGCAAGATCATGGGATTCGGGCACCGCGTCTACAAGAACGGCGACTCCCGGGTGCCAACGATGCGCGCCGCCCTACAGACCCTGCTCACCCATTTCGACCGACCCGATCTGGGCGAACTCGCCGACCGGCTCGAACAGGCCATGGAACGCGAAAAGCGCATCCGCCCGAACCTGGACTACCCCTCCGGACCCGCCTATCACCTGATGGGGTTCGACACCGCGACATTCACCCCGATCTTCGCCGCCGCCCGCGTCACCGGCTGGACTGCCCACATCCGCGAACAGCTGCGCGCCAACTCCCTCATCCGGCCGCTGTCCGCCTACGACGGCCCGGCCGAACGCCACCTCGACCCCGCCGCACCGGCTCCCACGGCTGGTACCTGATACGCGATACCCGACGCCGGTGGGCGCGTGCTCGCGGGTCGCCGAAGCCGGTATCCACGGCGCTGCAGCGCGTCCCGCCGTGGGGTGATGTCGGCTGTGGCGAAAGCGGTCCGGCGTGAGCGTCCGGCGGTCGCGGGGGCTTGCCAGATCCGGGCGCCGTGCGAGACGATCGGGACAGCCGCCCTCGCCGCGGCGGCCGCACCACCGACCCGAACTGTCCGGCAAAGCGGGTCGTGCTCCGTATCAATCCGGTCACCGGACGGGGGCGATTCGATGGTTGTGCTGCTCGACACCGAACGAGTCCCGCCAGGACTGCGGGTTGAGGCGCTGCACACCGCCTACGGTGGGGCGAGCCCGCGACGGGAAGTGATCGTCGACCGGCGCGCAGTCCGCCACCGCGTCGAATCCCTGGACATCGGCAGCGAGGCACACCTGCTGCGTACCGGCGGCGGCCCGCTGGGCATCCTGCGGACCACCCGGCAGGTCCGGACCGACCCCACCGAGTACCTGGCCGTCGGCTTTCACCGGCGGGGTCAGAGCCTGCTGTCGACGGGCGGGACGGACACCGAGATCGCCATCGGGCAGCTGGACTGCGTCGACCTCACACGGCCCTACCGGATCGCGCACCGCAGCGCCAACGACCACGACGTGTTGATCGTGAGCAACCGGGAGGCGGCGTGTCCGTCGACGTCGTCCGCGCCGCCGCGCCCATGCTGGCCCGCAGCCCCGTTTACCGCCTCGTCCGCGCGCACCTTGCGGGCCTGTTCGCCGCGACCTACCCGCTGTCCACCCAGTCCCGCCTGCTCACCGGCCAGGCGACCGTTGCCCTGGTACGAGCGCTGCTGAGCACGGCAGCAGAAGCGCGGGGTCGAGACGATGCCCTGCAGGCCACGCTCGACGTCCGCATGGCTCTCTACATCGACGCGCACCTCGACGACCCCGAACTCACCGCCGAGCGCATCGCCGCCGCCCACAACATCTCGCTGCGCCACCTCTACGCCGTGTGGGCGCGCGCGGGCCACGATCGCGGCCCGATGCAGTGGATCACCAACCTGCGGCTGCACCGTGCCCGGGACCGGCTGGCCTCCCGTGCGCCCACGCAGACCACCATCGCGGCGGTCGCCCGGGACTGCGGATTCACCAGTCCCAGCCATTTCAGCCGCCGGTTCCGTGAGACCTTCGGCGAATCCCCCCGCGACTGGTGCGCAGCCAATGCGCCGAGCCGACCCGGCGGTTGACCGCCGGAAGCGGACCTGACCTTCGGTGGCACCCACCCCGGACCTGAGGTGCCCGTCGCACGTCAGCGCGCCGGCCCCTCGCCCGGGTCCGGTGCTCACGGGCGGGACCTGTCCAACGTCGACGCTGCCCCGTTCACCGGGATCGCTGGAGCAACGGATCGATCGTTGAGCCGCAGTAGCTGCCGCACCGCCGCGAAAGTGCGCGGGTCGATCTGGTGTCCTCCCGGATGGGGGACCAGGTGGACGTCGGCGTCGACGTCGCGGAGCTGCCGGATCAGCACGACCGTCAGCTGCGGGGTCGCGATCAGGTCCCGCTCGCCGTTGCCGACCACCACCCTGCGGCCGCCAAGTCCGGCGTCGCCGAAGCCGTCAGCAAAGGGCGGCATCGCGGCGAACAGCGCCGCCCCCGCGAACAGCTCGGGATGGGCCGCCAGCAGCGCCGACCCGATGTTGGCGCCGTTGGAGAAACCGACGATGGTCAGCTCAGCGGGGTCAAGGGAGTACCGGTCGACAGCGGCCCGGACGAAGCGGGCAAGTTCCTCCACCTGTCGGCGCAGGTCCGCCTCGTCGAAAGCCCCCTCGGCCGATCGGCGAAAGAACCGGGTCAGCGAGCCCTCCTGGACCGTTCCACGTACCGAGAGCAGTGCGCTGTCACCGGACAGCGTCTGGCCCAGGCCGATGAGGTCGCGCTCGTCCCCTCCAGTTCCGTGCAGCAACAGCAGCGGACGCCCGGCGCCGCCCGATCGGTAAACGTGCGCCCGAGCGAGCGGGTCGTTCTCGCTCACCAGTCGTCGATCGAGGGCAGCGTGGGCAGCGTGGCCTCGATCTGGCGACGGGACGGCTCCAGCCACGGCGGGAGTTTCAGGCTCCGACCGAGTTCGAGCAGCGGTTCGTCGACGTCGAAGCCGGGTGCTTCGGTAGCCAGCTCGAACAGCACCCCGCCCGGTTCGCGGAAGTAGACAGATTTGAAGTAGCAGCGGTCGATGATTCCGGTGACCGGCAGCCCTACCCCGGCCAACTCCTGCCGCCAGCGCGTGATGGTCGCCACGTCCGGGGCGCGAAAGGCGACGTGGTGCACCGTCCCGCCGGCCTGGCGACCAGGGTCGGCGCGGACGGCGGACACGTCCACCAGCGAACCCGCCGCGCCGTCGGACATCGAGAATCTGGCCTCAGCAGGTCCCTGCTCGCTGACGCGCATGTTCAAGCCGTCGGTGAGTAGCGACGCAGTCGCTTCCAGCGCTGCCTCGGTCAGGGTGACCGAGTGCAGTCCGCGGACCGCATGTTCGGCCGGGATCGCGCCCACCCCGTCCCAACCGGAGCGGTGATCACCGTCGGAGGCGACCAGGTCGATCACCATGCCGTCCGGGTCGAACAGCCGCAGCACCTCGGTCCCGCCGCGGGTGACCGGCGGTTCGGCCGAAACCCCGCGTGCGGTCAGGCGCTGGGACCAGAAGCCGAGAGAGTTGCCGGGCACGCTGAACGCGATCGAGGTCACCAGTCCAGTCCCGGTCCGGCCGCGCGGGACACCGGGCCAGGGGAAGAAGGCAAGAAGGGTGGACGGACTGCCGTGTTCGTCGCCGTAGTAGAGGTGGTAGCTGCCGGGGTCGTCGAAGTTGACGGTCCGCTTCACCAGCCGCAGACCGAGGACACGGGTGTAGAACTCGACGTTGCGGGCCGGCTCGGAGGCGATCGCGGTGACGTGGTGCAGCCCGATGGGTCTGACGGAGGTCACGGTGCCACCAGCCCTGGCCTCGGTGATGCTCACCTCGGGGTCCCGCCTGGGACCTGGCCGGCTGTTCCGGAGACCTGCAGGTGCGTCAACGCTTCTCCGATGAGGTCGGCGACCTCCTTCGGATGGGACAGCATCACCAGGTGGGAGGAGTCGACCTCGGTCGCCCGGATGCCGGCGCGTTGGTAGCCGAAGCGTTCGACGTCGGGGTTGATGGTGTGGTCCGACGAGCACACCAGCCCCCAGGCCGGCTTGGTCTGCCACGTCGCGGCCGGCGCGTGCTCGGCGAATGCGGCGGCGGCCAACGGGCGCTGGGAGACCGCCAGCACCCGGCTCAGCTCCTGCTCGACGTCGGCAGCGAAGATGTCGTGGAACCGGACGGGGTCGACCGCGACGTCGGTCCCCGGTTCGTCGGTGCTGTCCATCGGATAACTGGTGTAGACCAGTCCCGACGCGAGGTCGGAGTCGGGGAACCTGCCCTGCAGCTCGCCCAGGCTCTCGCCCTCTGCCAGGGCGTAGCCGGCCAGGTACACCAACGCCGCCACGTTGTCCTCCATACCGGCGACGGTGATCACCGCACCGCCGTAGGAGTGCCCGACGAGAACGACGGGCCCCGGGATCTGGCGGACGACCGAGGCGATGTAGGCGGAGTCGCCGAGCAGACCCCGGTTGGGGACCGCGGGGGCGACCACCGTGACCCCCTCGTCCAGTAACAGCGGGGTCAGCCGTGCGAAGGACGATGCGTCGGCAAACGCGCCGTGCACCAGGACGACGGTGGGTGCGGGGTCGGGCGTGGTGTCGGTCATGTGATCCGCCATTCGTTCGGCTCGGGTTCGTCCGTGGATGTCGAATTGAGGCGGCGGGGTCAGTCGCCGTCGTGGAGCGCGTCGCGCAGGAAGTCACCGCCCATCGCGGTGGCGGCGCGCGCGGCGCGGGTGTCGCGCATCGCGTTGACCATGACGAAGTCGTGGATGATCCCCTGGAACCGGACCGCCGTGACGGGGACGCCGGCCGACCGCAGCCTGGCAGCGTAGGCCTCGCCCTCGTCGCGCAGCACGTCGGCCTCGCCCACGACCACCAGCGCCGACGGCAGCCCGTTCAGCTCCGCCAGGCTCGCCCGCAGTGGCGAAGCGGTGCTCTCGGTCCGGCGCTCCGTGTCGGGGGCGTACTGGTTCCAGAACCACTGCATCGCGTCACGGCGCAGCCAATAGCCCGTGGCGAACTGGTGGTAAGAGTCCGTGTCGAAGCTCGCGTCGGTGACCGGGTAGTACAGCAGCTGCGCGGCGATCCGGGGACCGCCCCGCTGCTTGGCCATCAACGTCAGCGCGGCGGTCATGTTGCCCCCCACGGAGTCGCCGGCGACCGCGATGCGCAACGTGTCCAGCTGCTGGTCCTCCCCGTGCTCGCCGATCCACTCCAGGACCGCGTAGATCTCCTCGATCGCGGTCGAGTATCTCACCTCGGGTGACCGCGAGTAGTTCGGGAACACGACAGCGGCGTCGGCGCGGAACGCGAGCTCCCGGACCAGGCGCTCATGGGTATGTGCGTCGCCGAAGACCCAGCCGGCGCCGTGGGTATAGAGCACGACGGGCAGCACGCCGACAGATCCGGCGGGTCGATACACCCTGATCGACACCTCGCCGGTCGGTCCGCCGGGAACCGTCAGGTCGGTGATGTCGGCCGCCGGCGCCTCGACGCTGTCGTCCTGGACCGAGTCGACGACCTTTCTCCCTTCCTGGATGGGGAGGTCGAACAGGAACGGTGGGGTGGCGGTCGCATCGGCGAACTCCTGCGCCGCCGGTTCAAGGACAGGCTTGACTTCTACCATCGTTGATCTCCTGGGGTTTCGTGCGGCGGATGACTGCCGGTTGCCGCTACCGGGCGGCCGGGTGCGGGACGGACATCGACATCCACGATCCTGATCGCCGACGGCATCAGGACGGAGGACCGCTGCGCTCGACGCGCACGCCTGGAACAGTGCCGTGCACGGCGGGAACAGTGATCCGCTGAACTGGATCAGTGCTCTCTTAGCCTGGCGCCCGAGACCCGGACAACGCGCAGCGGCGGATGCGCGTCCGCCATCTGGTCGAAGTCCGCGGCCTGGGCGACGACGGGGGTGGGCGTGTGCTCGCGGGTCGCCGCCCCCCGGATTTTGCGCCGGGCCGGTATTACCGGAGTAGCATCCTGGGTGTGAAGCTGAGCGTGAGTTTGTCGGCGGACGACGTGGCCCTGCTGGACAGCTATGCCCGCGATCACGGGCTGCCGTCCCGCTCGGCCGCGCTGCAACGCGCCGTCCGGCAGCTGTCGCATGCCGACCTCGAGCGGGACTACGTGGCGGCGTTCACCGAGTGGGACCGGTCCGGCGAGCGGGAGGCCTGGGACACCGTCGCCGGCGACGGGCAGGGCCGTGCTGCGAGGTGAGATCCGCTGGGTCGACCTGGAACCCGTCCGCGGCAGGGAGGCTGACAAGCGGCGCCCCGCGGTCCTGGTGAGCAACGACCGTGCCAACACGGCCGCGGTGCGCTCGGGACGCGGTGTGGTCACGGTGGTTCCGTTGACCAGCAACGTCCGCCGCGTCTGGCCGTTCCAGGTGCTGCTGGACGCGGCCGACACCGACCTGCCCGCCGACTGCAAGGTCCAGGCCGAGCAGATCCGGTCGGTCGACGTCGCGCGGGTCGGGACCTGCTGACCCGGCTGGGACCGGCGGTGATGGCCGCGGTCGACGACGCGCTGCACCTGGACCTGTAGCCCGCACTGGAACACGGCCGGGCGTGAGCGGTCCGGCGCAAGGTTGGCCGGTTCAGCCACGCGGCCAACGTCGGAGCGGCCTGCGTCGGCTCACACCCGGAGAACGCGCAGCAGCGGATGCGCGTCCGCCATCTGGTCGAAGTCCGCGTCCTGGGCGACGAGGGGAAGTCCGTGGGCGATCGCGGTGGCGGCGATCAGCGCATCGGCCAGCCGCACGGTGCGCTGGATCCCCGCTCGGCGACAGTCGCTGACCAGGTGAGCCCAGGCCGACATCACCGCCTCGCTGACGGGAAGCGGGTCCGACGCCCGGGCCAGCGCCAGCGTGTCGGCGCGCCGGGCGCGCACATCGTCGTCCGCGGCCGCCAGCACACCCAGTTCCAGCTCTCCGAGGCTGACCACCGACACCGCCACCCGGTCGGGCAGTGCGCCCAGCGGCCGGGCAACCTCACCGGCGATGAAGATCCCCGTGTCCAGCAGGCCCGAACTCACAGATCGGCCAACGTGTCACCGGCCAGATCGTCCAGCTCGCGGCGCAACGCGGGATCGGCCGCACGACTCATGAGCTGGTCGCGCAGGGCGGCGCCCGACAGCCACCGCGTCCGGATCCCGTGCGGAACGATGTCCGCGACCGGTTCCCCGTTGACGGTCAGGGTCACCCGTTCACCGGCTCGAACTGCGTCGATGACCCGAGCGGTGTCGTTGCGGAGATCCCGGACCCCCACGTTCATGCGCGACACCGTAGCACCTCGGTCACGGAGGCCCTTACGGCGAGCACCGCGTCAGACCGACCACTGGGTCGGCCGCCCCGGACCGGACCCTCGGCGGTGTATGGTCGGTGTATGACGCGCACAAACATCGACATCGACGACGAGGCGTGCGACCGCGTTATGCGCCGTTTCGCCCTGACCACCAAGCGGGACGCCGTGAACACTGCCCTGCGGCTGGTGGCGGCCGAGCCGCTGGACGTGGCCGCGGCCCGGGGTCTACGCGGGTCCGGCTGGGAGGGCGACCTGACCGAGATGCGTGCCGGAGGGGTCCACTGATCCTCATCGACACCTCCGCGTGGGTGGAGTTTCTCCGCGATACCGGGAGCCCCGTGTGCGAGCAGGTGGACGAGCTGGTGGCCGAGGGGTTCCGTGTGTGCGACCCGGTACGTATGGAGGTGTTGGCTGGTGCCCGCAACGACCGGCATCTTCACCAACTGAGGGGCTTGCTCGCGGCGGGGCACGACATACCGGTCACACCTGAGCAGTACGAGCTGGCGGCGGCGCTGTACCGGGAGTGCCGCCGCCAGGGCCGGACCGTACGGAAGCTGAGCGACTGCCTGATCGCCGCCGCGGCCATCTCGGCGGCTGTGCCGGTGCTCTACAACGACAGCGACTTCGACGCGCTTGTCGCGTGCACCGCTCTCCGTTCGGCTTGAGCAACGTCGCGGGCGTCGGGGGCCATCTCCCAGCCGAGCACGCCACCCCAGAAATGCGCCAGACGGGACGGGTCGTTCGCGCGGAAGCAGAGCGCCAGGAGCTAACAGGTCACGAAACCCCCCGATTCACCGACCTCCGGCCGTCACCGAGGATCCGGGGGACTGACCATCGCATCGCTGCCGGATGTCACGCAACGCCTTTGTCATGCAGACCCCGCTCACGGTCCCGTCTCCGGGGTTCAGTGCAGTTCCGCCCGCCTCGATCCCACCTTGCGACCGAGCACATTGTCGCGGTCACCGGGGTGTTGATGCTGCGCGAAAACTGACCCTCTGGTGCCGGGTGGAAGTTGACCCCCCGGTGAACCTGAGGAGTGATCACTGTGGAGGACTGGGCTGAGGTCCGCCGGCTGCATCGGGCCGAGGGGATCGGGATCAAGACGATTGCGCGCCGGTTGGGGATGGCGAGGAACACGGTGCGGGCCGCGCTGGCCAGCGACGGGCCGCCGCGGTACTCCCGGCCGGGGCGGGGTTGCGGGTCGACGCGTTCGAGTCGGCGATCCGGGCGCTGCTGGCTGAGTTCCCGGACATGCCCGCGACGGTGATCGCCGAACGGGTGGGCTATTCGGGGGCGAGTTCGGTGTTGGGGGCCCGGGTCGCGACGCTGCGTCCGTTGTTCCGGCCGGTGGATCCGGCCGATCGGACGGAGTACCGGCCCGGGCAGATCGTGCAGTGCGGTCTGTGGTTCCCGTCCCCGATCGTCCCGGTCGGGGCCGGGCAGCTACTCGCCCCACCGGTGTTGACGATGGTGTCCGCGTACTCCCGCTGGGTCATGGCCCGGGCGATCCCGTCGCGGACCAGCGCGGACCTGCTAGCCGGGATGTGGGACCTGCTCAACGGGCTGGGCGCGGTTCCGAAGCTGCTGGTCTGGGACAACGAGGCCGGGATCGGGCAACACCGCCGTCTGACCGTGCCGGCGCGCAGCTTCGCCGGAACGTTGGGGACCCGGATCTGGCAAGCCCCACCCCGAGATCCGGAGACCAAGGGCATGGTCGAGCGGGCCAACCGCTTCCTGCAGACCTCGTTCCTGCCCGGGCGGCGATTCACCGGGCCGGGCGACTTCAACGCCCAGCTCGCGGACTGGTTGCCCGGCGCGAACCAGCGGTTGGTCCGCGCGACCGGGCACCGCCCCAGTGAGCTGATCCACCCTGACCGGGCCGCGATGGGCCCGCTGCCACCGATCGCGCCGCGCCCGGTCCCGGCGGGCCCGGTCCGTCTGGGCCGGGACTACTACCTGCGAGCCGCGGGTAACGACTACTCCGTCGACCCGACCGTGATCGGGCGGCTGGTCACGGTCGAGGCAGACCTGAGCCGGGTCCGGGCCCGCTGCGCCGGGCAGCTGGTCGCGGACCATCCCCGAAGCTGGGCCCGCGGGCTCACCGTCACCGACCCCGCCCATGTGGTGACCGCCAAGGCGTTGCGCGGGCACTACCAGGCCCACGCCCGGCCCGCGCAGCCGCCGAGACCGCGGCCAGGACCGCAGACACGGCTACGACAGGAACCGGCCGCACCGGTGGGGACCAGCTGCCCCGCCGCGCGCTGTCCGACTATGACCAGCTGTTCGGGCTGACAGCCCTGCCGGGACCAGCCCAGCCCGGCCCGGCCGGGATCGACGCCGAGATCGCGCTGCTGGCCCGTGAACTGAAGACCCCCGTGATCAGCGAGGTATTCCACACCCTCGCCGAGCAGGCCCGGACTGAGATCTGGTCACACGAGACCTACCTGGCCGCTGTGCTGGCCCGCCAGGTCGCCTCCCGCACCGCCAACGGGGCCCGGCTCCGTATCGGCGGCGCGCACCTACCAGCCATCAAGACCCTGGAGGACTTCACCTTCACCCACCTGCCCACCACCGCCCGGGACACCCTCGCGCACCTGGCCACCACCACGTTCATCCCCCGCCGGGAAAACGTCGTCCTGCTCGGACCACCCGGGCTGGGCAAAACCCACCTCCGCGATCGCCCTCGCGATCAAGGCCGCCGAAGCCGGCTACCCCGTCCTGTTCAACAGCACCACCGGCTGGCTGGACCGGCTCGCCGCCGCCCACGACCGCGGCGCCCTGACCCCCGAACTACGCCGCCTACACCGCTACCGGCTCTTGATCATCGACGAGGTCGGCTACCTCCCCCTAGACCCCGCCGCCGCGAGCCTGTTCTTCCAACTCGTGGCCAACCGCTACGAGACCGGCTCGATCGTCCTGACCAGCAACCTGCCCTTCAGCGGCTGGGGCCAGACCCTCGGCGACGACATCGTCGCCGCCGCCACCATCGACCGGCTCATCCACCACGCCCACGTCATCGCCCTCGACGGGGACAGCTACCGCACCAGAGCACACCGACCCACCACCTAAACAACCCACAGGGGGTCAACATTCACCCGGCACCAAGGGGTCAAATTTCACCCGGCGTTGACACGGGGACCCGCTGCTGGCATTCCTGGGCTTCGACGAGCACCTGTCCGCGGCCACCGACCACCGGGGCCTTTCCAACATTCGCCCCTGGACTGTCCTGACCGCAGCCGCTAGGTGTCGCATGTCATGACGGTGTGACCAGCCGATGGGGCGGGGTTGGACGGGGACGGGTCTCCCGGTTGGGTGTGGAGCTACCAGACAGCCGCACCCGCCGGAGGAGACCCGTCTCGTGCACGCTAACGCCCCGTTGACCGCTGAAGGCCGTCGTCGTCTGATCGCCCGCGTCCTAGAGGACGGCCGCCCACAGGCCCATGTCGCGGCGGAGTCCCACGTGGATCGGGTGGATGGGTGTCGGACCCGAGATAGCCCTTATCGGCGGCCCATCGTCCCGCGAAGTCTGTGTCGAAGACTCCGGAAGCGCGGAGAGTGGTGATGTCGTGAGTTGATCCGTTGGCGGGGTCTGAGACCCAGGCGAGGTGGCCGGAGAGGGTACAGGCGACCTGGACGTCCAGTCCGGTGGTCTTGTGTTTTCCGGAGTAGAGCTCGGGGTGGTCGGCCCATGACCAGCAGGGAAGCAGGGAGCCGTCGACGATGTACTGCTCGGCGGAGTCGAGGTCTTCCGCGACCGGGATCTGGTCGCTCAGGATCGTCGCGAGGATGGGCGTGAGCCTGGTGATGGCTCGGGACGCCGTGGATTGGGAGACCCCGAACATTTCCGCTATTTCAGCTTGGACGCGGTTGCGGCGTAGGTAGCTCAGGGCAACGACCAGAGATCGGTACAGCCCAAGGCAGGGGTGGCCAGGAGTGTCCAGGGATTACTTGGCAGTGCCGATGCACGAGCACGGCGAGGCCTCTGAACCTGGTCCCGGTCGAGCCCTGTCGTATGATACATATCGGCGGTCCGTTTCTTCTGATTGAGTGTGGTAACCCAATCGTGTCAAGAAACGGGCCGTCCTTCGCGCAGCGACACCCTCAAATCCTAATTATGAGGATTAAGTGAGGTGAGGCTCGTGAATAACCCTCAACGAATCATAGTTGGGAGGACCCTTGTCACCTCCCTCGATCATCTGCAGATTGGCGACAACCTTGCCGCGACCCGATCTATGAAGTGATCGCTGTCAATATTCGCCAATGACGCGCTTGAGCGTCGGCGAAGTTCTTATTACCAAACCGCCGGAGGGGGTTCGTGATGCGTCCCCGTTCTAGTTGGTGTGTCGCGTTGTGGAAGTAGCAGCTGTCGAAGTACTAAGAGGATGAACTATTGTTCTTGTAGTGGTTGGGGCGTCGGCCCGCTCCCTTTTCTTGGATGAACTACACCTAGATATTGGGTCTCACCCGGGACGGACAACGGTGATACTTGGAAGTCCTTCGACTGCCTTGGAATCAACGTCAGGGGCAACTCGAAGTCCGTATATTTCCCATCGCACAACACCGTCGCTTGATAGCGAGCCTTGGGGTCGCCCGTACTCAACGCCCCAACGTCAAATACCAAACTTTTGGAATGATCCGGCGAATAACATCCAAGTGTTAACACATAATTAATATTCGCGACGGGCTCTGCCTCAACAACGCCACTCTCTGAGAGAAGGTTGTACACGCGACCCAGTTCCCCGGGATATTGACCCAACAATTTCAGGGGCGGTCCGCTGTTGGACGCTCAGAGACTGTCGTCAAGACTCCCGCGGATGTTTTGCCGCTAGATTCCGGCAGCGGTCTCTGAGATTGGCATCCCGTGATGACCACAACGGCGACCAAACCGACGATCCAGGTCGACGACCGGTCGCACCGAAGTTTCAACACTCTCCTGCCCCCTTATTCGCTTCGGCAACTCAGCAAGCTCCGGCGCTACCTTGACAGATGCATACCTGAGACAGGTTTGTACCGCCAGTCGCAGCACTGCACCCGGGTTTAAGACCGAACCGTAATAGATACACGTGTACCAACAATTAGCTCCAAAGGTGCAGCCGTTGGTGTCTGGCTGACAGCCGGGGTACGTACACATGGATCCCGAGCACTGTAAGTCGATCCGGATCCGCTGCGGATGGCCGATTCGACCCGCTCGGGGGTGCCCGGTCGCACGGATCGCTTCCGGCGCCACGACGACCGGGTCCGCTGCGGGCGAACGGGTGTCGCGGCCGGGCCGGTCGAGCCGGGGCGACGGCTGATGGCGCGGGAGCGGCGCCCTTTCGGGACTCGTTGGCAGGCTCACCTCGCAGCCGCCGGCATCGGCTTGCTGGTGTGTGTGGGCCGGATCAGGGCCCTGCGCGGCGGCCGACCGCCGGCGGACGGGTCCGACCGGGAGTTGGCCAGCCGGTTGGCGGAGCGTCGATCCGCCCAGGACCGGTACCCCGGACAGGCCCGGTTGGACCTGGGGGCCGCCATCCTGCGGGTGCTTACCAGTCTCTGACTCGCCTGGCGGTCGTTTCAGCTGGGCAGGGCGCGCTCCCGACCCGAACGCCCCGACCGGGACCGGGTGGGCTGACCGGCGTCGGCAGCGCCACCGGGCCGCCTCCTTCCCACGCAGGCACTCAAGCACCACCCGGTCGGTTCGGTCCGGCGAGGGCGGTCAGGCAAGGAAGTCCGCCAGGTCGGACTCCAGAGCGCGCTTCGGCTTCGCGTCGATGACCGTCGTGACGACCTCGCGGCCGCGGAAGACCTTCATCGCGGGGATCGAGGTGATCCCGTAGCGCTGGGCGGTCGCGGGGTTCGCGTCGACGTCGAGCTTCACGATGCGGACCGCGGTCGGCGTGCTCGGCGCCCTGGATCCGAGTGGCGCGACGGTGACGGAGCTGCCGTCGAGTAGCACCCGGCGGGATCCGCTGGAGGCGTTGCGCGACCCCGGGTGACCGGCCCAACCCGTCGTCGACAGCTGGAGCCTGGAGGGCCTCCGGGTCGTCCGTGCCTCGACCGCCCTGTGGAGACGCGGAAGGCGATGGTAACGGTGAGTGCCATACTGACTACCCAGCGCTGCACCGCCGAACTCCTGGTGACGCGGATCCCAGCCGTCCCGAGGAGCCGAGTGTGGAGCCCGCCGCCAACCCGCCCGCCGATTGGTCGGGCAGGGTGCACCGCCGCCGATGGACCGAGATCCTGGCGCTGCTGACGGCCGAGGATCCGCGGGCGGCGTTGGTGGAGCGGATCTGCGAGGTCAGCGTCGCGCGGCTCGGGGTGTCCGGTGCGGGGATGTGCCTGGTCGCTGGCCGGCGGCACCAGGTCATCGTGCACGGCACCGACCCGTTGATCCAGGAGCTGGAGGACCTGCAGGTCACCCTCGGCCAGGGTCCGTGTATCGAGGCGGTCCGCAGTGGCCAGCCAGTGCTCGCGCCCAGCCTGGCGGAGGACCGGCCACCCTCCTGGGACCGCTACGCCGAGCAGGCCCTGGCCCGCGGCGTGCGGGCGCTGTTCGCGTTTCCGCTGCACGCCGGGCCCACCCGATTCGGATCCCTGGACCTCTACCGGCTCACCCCCGGGCCGCTGGACACCCAGGCGAGCGGGGACGCGGAGATCCTCACCGACATCGCCAATCGCGCGATGCTCGCCCAGCGCGACCGGATCCACCTCGACGGCAGCGTCAGCGCCCTGAACTGGCTGAGCGGGCCGCCCAGCGACCTCCCAGACTCGGCGCTCGCGCCCCGCGGGCGCGCTGTCGATCTGGGGATCACCGTCGAACAGGCAGTCGCTCCCCCGTGGCTGGACCGCGCCGACGCCACGTCGGAGCGGTCCTCGGATCCGCTTCCGGACCTGTCGTGACCGCCGGACCGTTCCGGACCGCCGACACCACGCCGCCGGTGGTGCCCCGCCGGCTGCTCGTCGTGGACGACGATCCCGGTCTGCGCCTGGTGCTTGCCCGGGCCCTGGCACGTCTGGGCTACGAGGTTGTCGTAGCCCACAACGGCGCCCAGGCCTTGACCGAACTGCGCAACGAGCTCGGGATCGTCGCAGTGGTATCGGACATCACGATGCCGGAGAAGACGGGGATCGAACTGGCGACCCACATCCTCCAACAGCACCCCGGGTTGCCGGTCCTGTTCGTCACCAGCAGCGCGCCCCCGCCGTCGCTGCTGGAGCATCCGCTGGTCGGGCTGCTCGCCAAACCGGCGGTCCTCACCGACCTGCGCGACTGCCTGGACGACCTGCTCGAGCGCACCCCGGCCAGACCCTGGCCCCGGGTACCCGCGGTGGAGCTTCAGCGACCACCTGCCCGAGAACCTTGACTGCTCCTCCGGACGGCGGCGACCACACGTGGACGGCCAGCACGATCCGGGAAACCCGTCCGCGCCGTCTGCGACCGCCTGGGTAGCCCGTTGGATCGGCGGCCCGGTTTCTCCCGCTGCAGGTCCGGCGCCGTCAGGTAGACAAATAGCCGCAGTGCTCCGGCCGGAATGGGACCAGAACGACCTGTCCCGGCTCCAAACCGAAGCCGACGGCGCCCGCGGACCTCGGTGAGCCTCTGCGAGCCAGGTCCACGCGTTCGGGAGACTTCGCGCATGTCGGTGCGGAACGAGTTGGAGCAGCTGTTCGCGGCGGCCGGATGTCGCGGGCAGGTCTGCGTCCAGCCGGGCCGAGGCGCGGGCGAGATCGCCTTCGACGCCGCCGCTCCGGCGGTGCCCGCGGCGGTGACAAGGTCCTGACAGCGGTGGAGACACAGCGGCAGCTCGCCGCCGGACGCCTGGACGCGACCGAACGGGTCAGGCTGCCCGCTTCGGCGCACTCCCGGTCCGGTCGGCTTCTCGCTGTTCCGGACGCGGTCGAAGTCTCCCTGCGCGATCCGCTGGTCGCGATGCTCACCTTCAGCGACAACGTCGCTGCCGGGGCCGTGCGGGGCGGATGAGGTCGAGACGGTCATGCCGTGCTCCTGACGGACAAGGCGGTCCGTCGCCGGACCGTTCAGCGCCCAATCTCGCCGGGGCCCTGGGCACGAGGGACGTTACACATCGTGTAGCGGATCCAGATCTACCTGGACGAGGCCGCCGCCGGTAGCTTCGACGAGCGGGCCCGGGCGCGCGGGATGACGCGATCGAGTTGATCCGAAACGCGATCGACCGGTACCTCGAACTGGACGACCGGGCGACGGCCGATGTCGTCAGTCGCCAACGCGCCGCCCTGCTCGGCGTCTTCGGCATCGCGCCCGACCTCGGGGCAGCCGTCGCCGATCTCCGCGCCCGGGACGGTCGAGATCCTGCAGGGCATGCGGTCCGATGAGTGGTCGGCTGTCCGGGGTGCGCTGGACAGCCTGCCGTGGTTCCCGCTCTACTGCCGTCGCGGTCCGGGCGGGGAGCTCGGCCGGGAGTACCGGACCAGCCATCACCTCGGGCTCGCCGACCTCGTCGTCGCGGCCACCGCCGACGTCCACCACGTGGAGCTGGTGACGAGCAACGTCCGCCGCTTCCCGATGCTTCTCGGCCTGAGGGCGCCGAATTGACCGCGCAGCGAGCCGGGCCAGCGGGGAAGGTGCCGCCGCGGGGAGTGCTGGCCAGAGGCCTGATGGTTCGGCGCCGCAGCAGATCGGCCAAGCCGATCAGGGTCGGCGACGCGACGCACCCGGTGGGCCGGGTACCAACGACAGCGCCGACGGGGCACGTACTGGGTGCGTCGGCACCCGGCGCGGGTCGCTCGAGGTACTCATCGCAGCAGCAGCGCGATGGAACTGTCGAGTTCCTCGCGGAAAGTTGTCCGCGAGTTCGTCTGGTGCTTCAGCCCGATGGCCGTGCTGATCAGCGTGCGCGCGATCGCCTGCGACGTCGCGCGGTCCTGCGGGGCGCCGGCGCTCACGACGGCGTCGGTGACCAGTGCGTGGAAGCGGGCCGATGCGTCGGGGACTGCCGGCCCGAGGACGTCGCGGTGTGCGTCGGCGACCGCGCTGAGCTCCCCGCCCACGGCGCCGAGGTAGCGGCCGGTCCAGACGTCGAACGCCTCCAGCAGTCGCTCGCCCAGGGGACGGTCCCCGTCGTCGAGCACCCGGGCGGCCGCGCGCAGGTCGGTGTCGATCGCTCGCGTGATCGCGGCGGCGAACAGCTCCCGCTTGGACGCGAACAGGAAGTACAGCCCGGGCCGTGAGATCTGCGCCGCGCGGGCAACGTCTTCCATGGACGTCTTGCGGTAGCCGAAGCGGACGAACGTCTCCAGCGCGGCGGCGAGGACCGTGTCACGGCGGCCCGTGCCGTCGCCCGTCGACACGGCGGGTCGCTCGACGCGGTCTGTCCCCGGGGAGGGCATCTTCAGCACCTTTCTTTACAGACTCAGTCTAGTGTGTATAGTTCCGGACACATCGTCAATCTCAGGAAGGGACCGCATGACGGGAGAGTCCCTCATCACCACGCGGTTCGACGCGACCAGCACCGCCACCGACGTGGTCAGCGGGATGCACCTACCCGGGCGACACGCCATCGTGACGGGCGCGTCGTCCGGAATCGGCGCGCAGACCGCGCTGGCCCTGGCCGCCACCGGCGCCGCCGTGACGCTCGCCGTGCGCAACGTCGAGGCCGGCCGTGCGGTCGCCGAGCGGATCGCCGCCACGACCGGACAGCTACGACCACAGGTGCGCGCACTGGACCTGGCCGACCTCACCAGCGTGAGCTCGTTCCTCGCTCAGGTCGACTCCCCGGTGGACATCCTGGTCGACAACGCCGGGATCGTCACCGAGGGGCTGGAGCGGACGCCGCAGGGCTGGGAGCTCCAGTTCGCGACCAACCATCTCGGCCACTTCGCCCTCACGCTCGGTCTGCACCCGCAGTTGGCCGCGGCGGCGGCCGCGCGCGGCGGTTCGCGTGTCGTCGTCCTGTCCTCCACGGCGCACATGCGCGCTCCGGTGGACTTCGCCGACATCCACTTCAACGACCGGGCCTACGACCCGCAGATCGCCTACGCGCAGTCCAAGACCGCCAATTCCCTGTTCGCCGTCAAGGCGAGCAGGCGCTGGCAGGGCGACGGCATCGTTGCGACTGCGGTCAACCCCGGCGGCGTTGCCACAGGTCTGCAGCGCAACTTCTCCGTGGCCCAGCGGGCGTCGCTGGACGCGGCCGAGGCCGCCGGGGTGTTCTCCTACAAGACCGTCGACCAGGGCGCGGCGACCACGCTCGTCGCGGCCGTCGCTCCCGAGTTCGCCCACGTGGGCGGCCGTTACCTCGACGACGGCCGGGAGGCCTACACCGTCCCGAACGACGCCACGCTCGCCGAGCACCCCCACGGGGTTAAGCAGTGGGCGCTCGACACCGCGGCGGCGGACGAACTGTGGCGCCGCTCCCTTCAGATGACCGGCTGACCTCGCGCCGAGCCCGCCCGACGTCGGCAGGAAGCCGTCCGTCGAACCGGAGGCCGGCTGGGGACACGGACCTCGCCCGAGTTCCCAGCCGGACCGCTAGATCAGGCGGCGACCTCCGAGGGCAGCGCGGCGCTGTCGCGTCCGAGCGCGGTGAGTAGGTCCAGCCATACCTCGGGGACGGTCGGGAAGGTGGGCACGGCGTGCCACAGCCGGGCGACCGGAACCTCCCCGACGACGGCCACGGTCGCGGCGTGCAGCAGGTCCACGACGTCCGGGCCGACGAAGGTGGCGCCCACGATGATCTGGCGGTCCGCGTCGAGGACCAGGCGGGCCTTCCCGCCGGTGGTGTTGGCGAACAGTGCCCCCCCCCCGGCGGTGCCGTCCAGGGCCGCGTCGGCGACCTGCACGCGCAGCCCTGCTTCCCGGGCCCGGGCCTCGGTCAGCCCGACCGAGGCGACCTCCGGGTCGGAGAACACCACCTGGGGCACCGCGACGCGCTCGGCGACGGTGGAGTAGCGCCCCCACGGTTCGGGGTCGGTCACGGTCCGCCCGGCGGCCCGGGCCGTGAGGGTGTCGACCACCGCGCGGGCCTGGTACTTGCCCATATGCGTCAGCTCGGCCTCCCCGGTCACGTCCCCGACCGCGTAGAGCCAGTGCCCTGGCACCCCGAGGACGGTGCCGGTGTCGTCCACCGTGAGCGGTGCTCCTGCCTGAAGACCGACGGTGTCCATGCCGAGGTCACGCGTGCGCGGGCGGCGTCCGGTCGCGACGAGCAGTTCGTCGGCGACCACCTCACTGCCGTCCTGCAGGGTCAGGGTGACCGGCCCACCGGGGGCGGGTCGTCGCACCCGGGCCACCGAGGTGTCCAGGCGCACGTCGACCCCCCGGGCCGACAGCCCGACCGAGACGGCGTCGCCGGCGAGCGGCTCTTGCCCGCCGAGCAGCCGGTCGCCCCGCGCGAGCAGGGTGATCTGCTCCGAGCCCAGGTCCCCCCACGCCGTCGCCAGCTCGACCGACACCGGACCCCCGCCGATGATCGCCAGCCGCCGCGGGGCGTGATCCGCGCTGGTGCCCCCGCGGTTGGTCCACGGCACCGCCTCGGCCAGACCCGGGACGGGCGGCAGCCAGGCTCCGCTGCCGGTCGCGACGACCACCGCGGACCGGGCGAGAAAGCGTCCGCGACCCGGTGTCGGTGCTCACCTCGACGCGTCGCTCACCGGCCAGCCGGGCGCGGCCCCGCACCAGCTCCACCCCGGCGGCCTGCACTCCGCCGGCCGCCGCCGAGTCGTCGTAGTCGTGGACGAAGGCGTTGCGCCTACGGAGCACCGCTTCCACGTCCAGCTGTCCGGTGACGGCCTCGGCCGCCCCGGGAACGGCCCGGGCGGCCCGGATCACCTGGCCGCTACGCAACAGCGCCTTACTCGGGATGCAGCCGAAGTACCCGCACTCACCGCCCACCCGTTCGGTCTCCACGACGGCCACCTGCATCCCGCCGGCCAGCGCGGTCATGGCCGCGGTCAGCCCGACCGGGCCGGCGCCGACGACGACCACGTCGACCGTGGTCTCCGGTCCGGTCGACGATGCGGCCGCGCCGTCCTGGGTGTTGTCCTGCGTGCTCATGCTGTCTCCTCTGCTGAGTTCTGGACGGTGCGGTCAGGCGAGCGCGGTCAGGCGAGAAACGCCGCCAGGTCGGACTCCAGAGCGCGCTTCGGCTTCGCGCCGATGACCGTCTTGACGACCTCGCCGCCGCGGAAGGCCTTCATCGCGGGGATCGAGGTGATCCCGTAGCGCTGGGCGGTCGCGGGGTTGGCGTCCACGTCGAGCTTGACGATGCGTATCCGGTCGGCGTGCTCAGCCCCGATCTGGTCCAGGATCGGCGAGACGGCGCGGCACGGGCCGCACCATTCCGCCCAGAAGTCAACCAGGACAGGGGAATCCGAGGCGAGGACCTCGGTCGCGAAGGTGGCGTCGGTGACGGCGGTGGACGTGGACATGGTGGATCTCTCTTCTCTCGTTGGTGATCGGTCTGTTGGTGGGTGGTGGTGTCGTCGGTGTAGCTGCGGTCAGACGCCGACCGAAACCGCGCCGATCCGCTCGGGCTTGCGCCGGCGCCGGCGGCGAAGACGCCGGGGATCGTTGTCCGGGAACTGGGGTGCGCCACCCGGACCGTCCCGTGCTCGGTGAGCTCCAGCTGGCCATGCACGAGATGCGTTCGCGGGTCGGAGCCGATGGCGACGAACACGCCCTGCAGATCGAGCGTGCTCTGCACCCCGTCGCGCACGTCGATGACGCCCATCCCGGTGACGTGGTCGACCCCGTGGATGCGCTGCACGCGGGAGTTCAGGTTCAGCTCGATCTTCGGGTCGGCGGCGGCGCGCTGCTGCATCGCCTTGGATGCGCGCAGTGCTCTCCCGCGGTGGACCAGGTGCACCCGGTCGGCGAACCGACTCAGGAAGGTGGCCTCCTCCAGGGCGGAGTCGCCGCCGCCGACCACGGCGACGGTCTGGCCGCGGAAGAAGAAGCCGTCGCAGGTGGCACACCAGGACACACCGCGCCCGCTCAGCCGGCCCTCTCGCATGAGGTGGTCGGGGATCAGGAGAACGGACTGACGGGCCGCGACTGGGGCTGGCCGTCGATGAAGACGTCGACCTTTTCGTCGTAGAACGCGACCAGTCCCGCGATCGGCAGCAGCTGCCGGGTGGGGAAGGCGTAGGACCAGGCCAGGTCCGCATGTACGGCGTTGCCCGTCGCGACCGACCAGTAGTCGCTGGTGGTTCCCTTGTACGGGCACTCGCTCACGGTCGGGGTCGGGACCAGGGCGGCCAGGTTGATGGCGGTCCGGTCGAAGTAGTAGCGGGTGGGCAGCCCGGTTTCGAAGACCATGACCGTGGCATCGGACTCCGCCAGCACCACGCCGTCGAGTTCGACCCGCACCCGGCGGCTCGACCGGAGTGCGTCGACCCGGGTGTAGGGGTTGCGCGGGTGGACGAAGACCTGCTCGTCCTCCTCGAACCAGGCGTCCAGGGCGTCCCACTGGAAGCGGATCGTGTCCGCGACCCCGGGCAGCTCACTGCTGGTGTACCGCTGCCCCGCCCGCTCGACCACTGCCCCACCGACGCGCAGGTCCTGGGATCGGGAGATGCCCCGCGGCCCCGTCTGATCCGGGCCCCGGTCGATCAGCAGCGTCTGATCCACGTCGTCAGCGGGCACGTGGTACTGCGGATAGCCGGCCCACTCCCATACGTACAGCGCGCGCGTGGTGTCCAGCACGGTGCTGGACCCGATGCGCGCCCGGACGCGGCGGGGCACGGGTTCCACGTGGCCGGGTTCGACGAGCATGCCGGGATAGGCCCGGGTGGTGGATGTGGGGGTCATGGACTGCTCCTTCCAGGGCAGGGATTTGTTGCGGCAGGGATTGTCGCGGCAGGTTTGCTGGACGACGCGCTTCAGTGGTGCAGCTGTGCGACCGCCGCCAGAATCGCGGCCGGCTCGGTGCGCGTGGTGTAGTCCACGTGCACGTCGATGAAGCGCAGCACGCCATCCGCGTCGACCACCGCGGCAGTCGGCATGACCGGGTCCGAGGTCCCGTCAGCGTTGACCTGGGTAAGGTCCAGGCCCACCTGCTGGTTGACGGCAAGCTCATCTTCGGTGGCGATGTTGAGGATTCCGAGCTGCCGACCGATCTGGTTGCCCGGGTCGGAGAGCACGGTGAAGGAGAGCTCGTTCTTCTCCTGCATGCTCAGCGAGCCGTCCGGGGCCTGCGGGCTGATCGCCACGAGAGCGACGCTCTGCTCGGCGAGGGGACCGGCCAGTTCGGCCTGGTAGTTGCGCAGCGCGATATTGCAGTAGGGGCACCAGGCGCCGCGATAGAAGATCACGACCGCTGGGCGATGTGCCGCAGCCTGCGCGAAGGAGGTCGCCTCGCCCGTCGCGGTGAGCAGTGCTCCGTCGGGAAATGTCATCCCGGGCTCGGCGACGACGCCGGGGCCGGCGTCGACCTTTCGCTGCCGGGTGCTCGCGAAGGCGTCGCCGACCAGGGAGGGCGGCGTGGCAGCGGCCATCTGCTCGACCTGGTCGGCGATGGGGGTGATGGTCGTCGTGGTCGTAATGGCGGTTCTGCTCCTCTGGTTCGGCGGGGTCTCGAAGTGGGCTTGTTGACCCAGCGTGCACCGCAAGGAATGTACCGGCAAGTACACTCCTGGACTAGGGTCGGCGCTATGGCCCTGCTCCCCGATCCCGCCGCGCCTACCGCTCGGGCCCACACCGTCAAGGGCCGGGCCACCCGGGAGCGGATCATCGCCGCCGCGGCCGAACTCATCCACCGCAACGGCGTCGCCGGCACCCGCCTGGACGAGGTCGGGGTCGCCGCGGCCGTCGGGCGCTCGCAGATGTACCACTACTTCGCCGACAAGGCCGAGCTGGTCTCGGCCGTCATCGACTACCAGACCGACCGGGTCCTACAGGTGGGCGACCTCGGGACCTGGGCGGGTTGGCGGGCCTGGCGCGACGGCGTGGTCGCGCACTACGCCGAGCGGGACTGCGGCGGCGGGTGCCCGCTCGGATCGCTGGTCAGCGAACTCTCCGGGGAGGACCCTGCGGCGGCCCGGTCGGTGTCCACCAGTTTCAAGCGATGGGAGCAGGCTTTCCGGGCCGGGGTGGATCAGCTGCAGCGGGCCGGCCGGCTGGGCCCGGAAGCCGATCCGGGCGCTCTCGCGCGGACGGTACTGATCGCGCTCGAGGGCGGGCTGCTGCTCAGCAACGCCCACCGCGAGGTGAGCTACCTCGAGCTGGCCCTGGACAACGCGCTGGACGGCCTGCGGGCCCGGGCCACGACCGCCCCGGGTCTGTGAACACGGATCCTCGCCGACCCCGTTTTCAGTGACGGCCCAGCGCCTCGATGTGGTTGAGGGCCGCATCCAGGGCATCGGCCAGCGGACGGACGTCGCGGGAAACCTGGGACAGCAACAACCCGCCCTGCAGGCTGGCGAGCACTGCTCCGGCCAGCCCGTCGGTATCCACATCGGCGGGCAGGCCGCCGTGCTCGCGCAAACTCGACAGCCCGCCCGCGATGATCGAACGCCAGCGATCGAACACCCGCGCCACCCGCTGACGGGACTGCTCGTCGGACTCGGCCAGCGCCGCCCCCAGTGAGCCGATCGGGCAGCCACCGCAGCAGCCGCCCGCCTGCTGGGACGCCACGAGGCTGTCGCGCCACGCGCGCAGCCGAGCGACGCTGTCCAGTCCCGCCCAGGCCGTCTGCTCGTGGTCGAGTACCCGCTCGTCCTGGAACTCCAGTACCGCCGACACCAGGGCGGCCTTGTCGGCGAAGTAGTGCCCGAGCTGGGAGCCGCTGACGCCCGCGGCGGACCGCACCTGCTCGTTGGTGGTCGCGGCCAGACCGTGGGCGTGGACGAGCTCGGCGGCGGTGGCGACGATCCGCTGGCGGGTGCGGGAACCGCGCGCAGTCAAGGTGGCGGCCTCGGTCATCTTCCCAGTCTACCCAGGACTGGGTCTGGCGACCCAGCTTGCCTACCGCGGCCAAACCCGGGCAAAGTGGGTCATACAGCCCAATTAGGCTGCCTGGATCAGCGACCGAGGAGCCCACCATGCCCAGCACCCTGAAAAACCGCACCGCCCTGGTGACCGGATCCACCAGCGGTATCGGCCGCGCCGCCGCACTCGCGCTCGCCGCGCAGGGCGCCCACGTCATCGTCTCCGGTCGCGACGCCGAGCGCGGCGCCGCCGCCGTCGACGCGATCACCGGCGCCGGCGGGACCGCGGAGTTCATCGCCGCCGACCTGTCCACGCCGGAAGGCGCCCAACGGCTGGCGGCGGCCGCCGTGGCGGACGGGCGGCCCGTGGACATCCTGGTCAACAACGCCGGGATCTTCCCGTTCGGCGCCACCGCCGATGTCACCGACGCCGATCTGCACTCGGTGTACATGACCAACGTCCTCGTCCCCTTCATCCTGGTGCGCGAACTGGCCCCGCGGATGGCCGAGCGCGGCAGCGGCGTGGTGATCAACACCACGTCCGGGGCGGCATCGAAGGCCGCCGCGGGGCAGGCGCTCTACGGATCCAGCAAGGCGACCCTGGACTATCTGACCCGTGCCTGGGCCGCGGAGTTCGGACCCTCCGGCGTGCGCGTCAACGCGGTGAGCCCCGGCCCGACCCGGACCGAGGGAACCGCCGTGCTGGGGGATGGCCCGTCCCAGATGGCGCAGAGCATTCCCGCCCGCCGCGTCGGCGACCCGACCGAACTGGCCGCCGCCTACGCTTTCCTCGCCAGCGACGAGGCCAGCTACATCCACGGCGCCGTGCTGGCCGTCGAGGGCGGGATGTGAGCCGTCTGACCGCGGTGGTCATTCGTGGCTCGGGAGGGTGATCTTGATCCGGTGGGAGCGGTCGTCGGCGTGTGAGGCTGGCAGCACCGTCACCTCCGGGAAACCCTCCCGGCCTATGACCTTGACCTGCGGGCTCTTCTGCGCCGGCCGCCGCAGCTACAGGGAGACTGTATGCATGTCGATGACAGGCGAGCTGGAGCAGCTGTTCGCGGCCGTCGGATGTCGCGGGCAGGTCTGCGTCCAGCGGGTCGGCGGCTGCGAGATCGGGTTGGACGCCGCGGCCCCGGCGGTGGCCGCGTCGGTGATCAAGGTCCTCATAGCCGTGGAAGTGCAACGACAGCTCGCCGCCGGACGCCTCGACGCGACCGAACGGGTCCTGCTGCCCGCCTCGGCGCGCACACCCGGTCCCGTCGGGTTCTCTCTCTACCAGGACGCGGTCGAACTGTCCCTGCGCGACCTGGTGGTTGCGATGCTCACCCTGAGCGACAACGTGGCCGCCGACACTCTCCTCGAGCGGGTCGGCATCAATGCCTGCAACACCACCGCGAAGGAACTCGGGCTGGCCGACACCGTGGTCGTCTCCGATCTGCACACGATGATCGCCGGCCTCGCCCACGACGCCGGCTTCGCGGACTGGGACACCATGGACCGCTGGGCGGAGGGCGAACAGCCTGCGGCCGACCGCGATGCGATGACGACGCGGCTGCTGACTGCCCGCGCGCTGGATCCGGCAACCACCACCCGGACGACCGCGCGCGACATGTGCATTCTGCTGAGCGCTATCTGGACGGACCGGGCCACCGATGCCAACGGGTGCGCACCGATCCGGCGACTCATGGCCGCACAGCTGACCCGGCAGCGGCTCGCCACCGGATTCGGACCACCGGCCAGGGTCGCAGCCAAGAGCGGAGGTCTCGTCGGCGTCGTGCGTAACGAGGTGGGCGTCGTCAGCTATCCCGGCGGGCCCTGGTACGCCGTCGCCGTCTTCACCAGCGCACTGCATCCGAGGGTCGACGGGAGAGCAGTGGACACCGCCATCGGGCGGGCCGCCGCCATCGCCGTCGAGGCGGCGAGCACCGCCATCCCCACCGGCATCCCTGCTCCGGCGCCAGCCCGGCGGCCGTAAGCCGCCAGCATCTCGCGGCACGCTGGTCCCGGGCCACGCGCTGAACGTGACGTTCCGTCCTCTCGTCGGCGGACGGAGCACCCGAGACGCTCGGCGTACACCGGGTCGACGAAGGCTCTTTCGGGGAAGCCAGCACCGTTGACGGCGCAACGGGCAGTCCCTGATACCAGCAGGCAACAGAGCTGTGGTCGTCGCCGCGCTTGCCGGCGTGTCCGTGCTCAATGCTCACCCGGATCGCCCGCTGGCGGGATCACGGTGAACCCAGGTCCTGGGGCTGGAAGCGGCTCGTCCGCACCAGCCCAAGGGCGCTCCGAACCGTCGCGCTCGCGGCGGGCCGGCGGTCCGGGCGGTCCGGCGGGTCAGGTGGTCGAAGCCAGGCCTATGGGTAAGGGTCCTCACCGGTCATGCCGTCGGCCCATTCGCGCAGCAGATCCAGGTGCCCCAGATGCCGGGCGGTCTCCTCGATCATGTGCGGGTACACCCAGCGCAGCGACGGTTGGGACTCCGCCACCGGGTCCAGCGCGATGTCCGCGATGGCCCGGTCGGCCGCCTCGCACTCGGCGGCATAGTCGGCGACGACCTGTTCGACGGTCGTCCCGGGTGCGACCTGGAACTGCTCGTCCCAGTCCTGCTCGTTGCGCACCAGCGTCAACCCCGCTTCGTGGGCCACCCGGTCGCGGAACCAGATCCGCTCCACCATCGTCAGGTGCCGCACGATCCCCAGCGCGGTCATCCCGCTCGGGCTGGCCGGACCCTGCAGCACGTCCGCGGGCAGGCCGCTGACCTTCCACACCACCAACTCCCGCTGGCGCTGCAGAAATGCGGCCAACGCGGACCGCTCGTCGGTGTTGACCGCGAGGGCATTGGCGCTCTCCCCCGGCAACCGGTCGGTCGGCTGCAGATAGCTCATGTCGGATCCTCTCAGGTGCGGCGCGGGGCGAACAGCCGGCCGGGAGACTATCGCTCGTGACACGTGAGGGCAGCGACTACGACACCGCACTGGACGCCGCCCGGGACCACGCCCGGGAATGGCTCAACGGGATGCCGACCCGCGCGGTCGGACCCCGGACGAGTGCCGACACCGTCCGCCAGCGGGCCGGCGCGCTGCTGTCCGCGCCGGCGGCAACACCCGCTGCGGTGGTCGACGAGCCCACGTCCCTGGTCGAGCCCGGGTTGATGGCCATCGGGTCCGGACGCTTCTTCGGCTGGGTGATGGGCGGCACCCTGCTCGCGGCGCTGGGCGCGGACTGGCTCGTCGGCGCCTGGGACCAGAACGCGGGGATGCGCTACGCGACCCCGGGGGTGGTCGGAGTCGAGGAGGCGGCCGCCGACGCGCTGCTCGACGTGCTGGGCCTGCCGCGGAACGCCGGCGTCGGGTTCACTACGGGCGGGACGACCGCCAACAGCACCTGCCTGGCCGCCGGTCGACACGCCGTGCTGGCCCGCGCCGGGTGGGACGTCGAAACCGATGGCCTGGCCGGCGGGCCGCGGATCCGGGTGCTCGTCGGGGACGAGGAGCACGTCTCGATCGACCTGGCGTTGCGGGGCCTCGGACTCGGCCGGCCGGAACGCGTCGCCGCGGACGCGCAGGGCCGGATCCGCCTGGACGCCCTGCCGCCGCGCTGGCGGACATCCCTGCCGGAACGCCCACCCTGCTGTGCCTACAGGCGGGCAACCTGCACTCCGGGGCGTTCGACCCGATCGGCGAGGCCACTGCTCTCGCGCACCGGCACGGAGCCTGGGTACACGTCGACGGCGCATTCGGGTTGTGGGCGGCGGCATCCCCAACGCTGCGGTACCTGCTGGCCGGGTACGAGGCCGCCGACTCCTGGGCGAGCGATGCTCACAAGACGCTGAACGTGCCCTACGACTGCGGCCTCGCGGTGGTCGCCGATCCCGTGGCGCTGCGGGCCGCGATGGGGGTTCGGGCCAGCTACCTCATCGCCGACGGGGCCACCGCGGACCCACTGGACGGCGTTCCGGAGATGTCGCGGCGGGCCCGCGGCGTCCCGGTCTGGGCGGCGCTGCGCTCACTCGGCCGCGACGGGGTCGGTGAGCTCGTCGACGATCTGGTCCGATGCGCCGCCGCCATCGCCGAGGGACTGCGCACCGTGCCGGGCGCCGAGATCCTCAACGACGTCGGCTACACGGAGGTCTGCGTCAGCTTCGGCACCGACGAGCGGACCCGGGCGGTGACCGCCGCCGTGATCGCCGACGGCACCACCTGGATGTCGGGTTCGCGGTGGCGGGACCGCGACGTGCTCCGCGTCTCGGTCAGCAACGCCGCGACTGACGATGCCGACGTCCAGCTCGCCGTCGATGCCGTGCGTCGGGCCGCATCGAGCATCTGACCGATTCGGAGCTGGCAGCACGGGTCGGTCAGCCAACGAAGACCAGCGGGGACGATCCGTCGCCGTCCCGGCGAGTCAGGTGGACCTCGAAGCGGGTCCGGTGGCATCAAGGCCGACGCTGGTCAGGGCCAGCGTTGCAGCGCGGGGCGCGATCTCGCGGGCCGAGGTGGCCGAGACGCTGACGGCCTGGCCGGAACTGGTGTCGCTGGGCGCCCCGGTCGTCCTGCGCCCGGGTGACACGCTGGTGGTCCGGGGCGCGAGCGGATCCGGCAAGTCCACCGCGGTCGCCGCAACTGCCGCCGACCTCGGTCGGGAACGTGCCTGCTGGTTCCGGTGGACTCCCACGTGTTCGCCGGGACTGGACGAGAACGGTATCCGTCGACTGCCGGCGGCCGTGGAGCTCAACAGCTCGGACGTGGAGCCCGGGACGGACGTCGGGACGGGCGGCCGCCCGCTGTCCGGTGAGGAGCATCGGCGACTCGCGCACTCGCTGGCCGCAGCGCCGCCGGTCCTGCTGCTCGACGAGCCGACGACCGGTCTGGGACACGCACTCGGAGCCCGCTTCCTCGACAACCCCACCCCACGCGCATGTTTGATGAGTCGTCGCGGGGGGTTGCGCAAGCGGCTCCCGACAGGGACCCTGAGCCAGGAGAGCGCGCCGGTTCGCCCGACCCCGTTGACGGGAGAGCACCGATGTCCGACCTCGAACAACCCACCCGTCGCCGGCGGACCCCGGCCCGGGTCACCACGCTTGTGCTGTCGCTGGTCGCCCTGCTCTCAGCTGGGTCACTGGTCGGAGCCTCACCTGCGTCGGCGGCGGCCACCAGCGCGACGATCACCGGGGTCGGTTCGGGGCGGTGCCTGGACGTGGTCGGTCAGAACACCACGGCCCGGACAGCGGTCAACATCTACGACTGCAACGGACAGGCGAACCAGGCCTGGACCTACACCGCCGCCGGTGAACTGCGGGTCTACGGGAACTCCATGTGCCTCGACGTTGCCGGCCAGGCCGTGACCTCGCCGGCCCGGGTGCAGATCTATCCGTGCAACGGCGGGGACAATCAGCACTGGCGGCTGACCGGCGACGGCACGATCGTCGGGGTGCAGTCCGGGTTGTGCCTGGACGTAACCGGCGCTAGAACGGCGAACAGCACCCCGGTGGGCATGTGGACCTGTAACTCTCAGACCAACCAGGCCTGGCGGACCACGCTGGCCGGCTCGGACACCACCCCACCGACCGTGCCGGGCAATCCGCGCGTGAGCGGACTGACGTGTGACTCGGTGACCTTCTCCTGGAACGCCGCCACCGACGACGCCGCCGTCATCGCCTACGACGTCTACCACGACGGCCAGCTGATCAGGACGGTCAACGGATCGACGCTCTCGACCCCGCTCAGCGTGGTCGCGGGCGTGCGGTGGGGACTATTCGTCAGCGCCCGCGACGCAGCGGGGAACGTCTCCCAGGCCAGCACGACCGTCTACATCACCCCGCCGGCATGCCAACCCGACACCCAGCGCCCGACCGCACCGGGCACCCCGACCGGATCCGTCTCGGGGACGACGGTCAGCCTGTCCTGGGCCGCCTCGACGGACAACGTCGGGGTCCGCGCCTACGACGTGCTGCGCAACGGCTCGAAGGTCGGGACGGTGACCGGTACGGCCACGACCCCCCCGGCGACCTCGTTCGTCGACAGTGGACTGGCCGCTCGGACGACCTACTCCTACCTCGTTCGCGCTCGTGACGGCCAGGGCAACGTCTCCCCGGACAGCGGTACGGCCACGGTCACGACCGGCGCCGCGTGCGTGAATCCGGTCTGCGGGGTCACCCAGGTGAACACCGACCCCGAGACCGACATCCCGTGGGGTCTGGTGACCCTTCCCGACGGCACGATCCTCTACACCCGGCGCGACGCCCACGACATCGTGCGCCTCGATCCCGCCACCGGCCGGACGACGACCGTCGGCGCGGTGCCGAATGTGGCGAGCACCGACGGCGAGGGCGGCCTGACCGGACTGGTGCTCTCCCCGCAGTTCGCCACCGACAGGTGGCTGTACATCATGCACACCTCGCCCACCGACAACCGGATTGTCCGGATTCGACTGACCAGCGGGAACACCCTGGACCTGCCCAGCGAGCAGGTGCTGCTGACCGGGATCCTGCGCAACAAGTTCCACGACGGGGGCCGGCTCCGGTTCGGCCCGGACGGCAAGCTCTACGCCAGTACCGGGGACGCGCAGAACGGGGACAACGCGCAGAACCGGTCCGGACTGAACGGGAAGGTCCTCCGGCTCAATCCCGACGGCACCGTCCCCGCCGACAACCCGTTCGGCAACTACGTGTGGAGCTACGGCCACCGCAACCCCCAGGGACTGGCCTTCGACTCCCAGGGACGGCTGTGGGAGCAGGAGTTCGGCAACGGGATCATGGACGAGACCAACCTCATCGTGAAGGGCGGCAACTACGGCTGGCCGGCGTGTGAGGGCACGTCCGGCACGTGCGGGACGCCCGGCTACATCGCGCCGAAGCACACCTACCCGACCGCGGACGGCTCCTGCTCCGGGATTGCCATCGTCCGGGACGTGCTCTACGTCGCCTGCGAGCGGGGAACCCGGATGTACCGGGAGGTCATTAGCGGCAGCAGTCTCACCAACGTCCAGCAGTACTTCACCGGCACCTACGGCCGCCTGCGCACCGTCGAGCCCGCCCCTGACGGGGGACTTTGGCTCACGACCACCAATCAGGGCGACAAGGACAGCATCGCCAACAACAGCAACGAGAAGATCCTCCACGTCACCCTCGGAGGCTGACCCCGGCGGCGCACTTCGGCCGCAGAGCGGACCGACCATGATCTGCGGGTCCTCGACCCGGTCGAAGTCGGCGGCGTCGATGTCGCCGTTGGCGAGTGCAGGCCCGCGCAGTGTCGACCCGCCGCGTGCGCGATGGCCGAGGCCTTTTCGTAGCCGATGACCTGCCGGTCGGTCCGGACGCCTGCTGACCGAGGATGTCGCCCGGTAGGACCAGGGTGGCGACGCCCCGCAGTCCCCCCGCGTGGGCGACCGCGATACGGGCGAGCCGGGGAAGCTTCGCCGCCTGCGACACCATCTCGCACCAGTGGCTGGCCTGTAAGGAGTCCCTGCAGTGGGACAATCCGTTCGACGTCGGGATGTCGGGTCTACTCGGCTATGGCGCGGCGTACGACGCCTGCAACGAGGCGGATCTGCTGCTGCTGCTGCTGGGAACCGACTTCCCGTACACCGCGTTCCTACCCCACGAGCACGCGATCCAGGTCGACCGGGATCCCTCCCGGCTCGGGCGTCGGACCCCGCTGGAACCATGCCCGCGGGCCGCTGGACCATATCCAACAGGTGGTGGCCACCACGCGGGCCACCCCGCAGCACACCTATCAGGTGTTGACCAAGCGGGCCCGGCGCATGGCCGTGCTGTCGGAGCAGATCGACTGTGTCGGCGACGCGTGAAGACTGACCCCCTGTGGACGGTTGAAGGTGGACCCCCTCCTCTGACGATGAGGAGTGATGACAGTGGAGGACTGGGCGGAGATCCGCAGGCTGCGTAGGTCTGAGGGGATGCCGATCAAGGCGATCGTGAGGGCGACGGGGGTGTCGCGGAACGCGGTGCGGCGGGCGCTGGCGGCACAGGGTCCGCCACGGTATGTCCGTCCGTCGCGGGGGTCGGTGGTGGACGGGGTCGAGCCGGCGATCCGGGAGTTGTTGGCGAGGTGGCCGACGATGCCGGCGACGGTGATCGCGGAGCGGATCGGGTGGACGCGGTCGATGACGGTGCTCAAGGATCGGGTCCGGGAGTTGCGGCCGGTGTTCCTGCCGCCGGATCCGGCGTCGCGGACCACCTACGGCCCGGGTGAGCTGGCGCAGTGCGATCTGTGGTTTCCGCCGGTAGATGTCCCGTTGGGTGCGGGGCAGGTCGGTCGGCCGCCGGTGTTGGTGATCGTGTCCGGGTACTCCCGGTGGATCAGTGCGGTGCTGCTGCCCTCGCGGCAGGCTCCGGATCTGGTGGCCGGGCACTGGCAGCTGCTGCAGGCCCTCGGTGGGGTTCCCAGAGCGCTGGTCTGGGACAACGAGGCCGCGGTCGGGTCCTGGCGGAGCGGGAAGCCGAAGCTGACCGGTGAGTTCGAGGCCTTCCGGGGGGTCCTGGGGATCCGGGTGGTGCAGTGCCGGCCGCGGGACCCGGAGGCCAAGGGACTGGTGGAGCGGGCCAACGGCTATCTGGAGACCAGTTTCCTGCCCGGGCGCGGGTTCACCGGCCCGGGCGACTTCAACGCCCAGCTGGGCCAGTGGCTGGTGCGCGCGAACGCCCGCCAGCACCGGGCGTTGGGGGCCCGCCCGGTCGACCGGTTGCCCAACGACCGGGCCGCGATGTTGTCCCTGCCCCCGGTGTCCCCGGCGCTGGGGTGGCAGGCCACCGTGCGGCTGCCCCGGGACCACTACGTCCGGGTGGACTCCAACGACTACTCGGTGCACCCCCGCGGGGTCGGGCGACTGGTCGCGGTCCGGGCGGATCTGGCCCGGGTCCGGGTCAGCTGGTCCGGTCAGGTCCTGGCCGACCATCCGCGGTGCTGGGCCCGGCACCAGAGCCTGACCGATCCCGACCACGCCCGGGCAGCCGCGGTGATGCGCGCCGAACACCGACGGGTCGCCGCGGCCCGGCCCGGTGAGGCGGTCGCGCAGCGGGCACTGACCGACTATGACGCCGTCTTCGGCCTGGACCCCGACACCGCCGACACCGCTGCCTGCACGGACCCGCCGCTGGCTATCGGTGGCGCGGACCGGGCGGTCGCGTGATGGCCGCCACCACTGCCGCCGCTGCCCGGGACCTGCGCGCGGAGCTGGCGTTCCTGACCCGGGCATTGAAAGCCCCGACCCTTCGCGACGCCGTCGACCGGATCGCCGAGCGGGCCCGGGCGGAGAACTGGACCCATGAGGAGTTCCTGGTCGCCTGCCTGTCCCGGGAGGTCTCCGCCCGGGACAGCCACGGCGGGGAGGGACGGATCCGCGCGGCCCACTTCACCGGCCGCAAAAGCCTGGAGGACTTCGACTTCGACCACGCCCGCGGGTTGCGACGGGACCTGATCGCCCACCTGGGCACGCTGGACTTCGTCACCGCCCGGGACAACGTCCTGCTGCTCGGCCCGCCCGGCACCGGCAAGACCCATCTCGCGACCGGGCTGGCGATCAGGGCCTGCCA
>JAABUW010000866.1_pt1 | contig 55666 bp, 6 predicted proteins | sample 5560081 | NCBI WGS metagenome assembly JAABUW01 (sample SAMN10711882, study PRJNA513363) | rock metagenome | isolation source: Antarctica rocks | place: Antarctica: Victoria Land, Knobhead sud | reverse complement strand
TTAAATATTTATCGATTGTTTTTAAAAAAAATTATTAATAACAATAGCTATTGTATACAGAAGATCCAAAATAGTAAAATTGCTAATAAAAGAGTATAGTGTTACTTTAATAGCGTACTCTATTTATATTGCTATATAGAAACAAAATTTTAACAATATTTGTTGAAACTAAATGTCGATCTAAATAAGAAGAGACAAAAACAAATATTATTTATATATATTGTAAAGAATAGATTAAGCTATTTAATTAAGAAACTAGTTAATACAACAAATATTAATATTAATAAGAGAGACAACAAGTTCGAAAGTCTATTAAAAAAAATAGTATAAACAAAAGACTATCTTAATTTCGACAAATTACTATTATATTATAAAGTCGATATTTAAGTAAATCTTTCTTTTTTGAATACTATTGCTAAAGATTGTTTAAAACTTGTTCAATAACTTTTAAATTAAAAAGTCGATATTAATATATTAAGCAAATATAGAGATATATTATTGCAACTATTATTTAAACAAAACTATTTCGATTCAAAGTTAAATAATTTTATAATACAAATACTTATTGTTGCTAAAACGAATATTAACAAAATATATAACAAAATATACAACAAAATATTTTTGTTGTATTTTCAAATTTTCGAAGTCGAAGCGCGTAGATTCTCTAACAATTATTATAAGAAAAAATAATAACTTATTATTTAATACTTGTTATAAAATAAAATCGATATTAACAAGATTATATTAAGCGACAACTTTGTGTTAAATTTTATATACAAACTTTTTAACAAATATTACAAAATTATATTGATCGAAATATTATTACAAAAAAATATCGATTTCAATATTTTAAATTGTAAAAATTAGACAATATTGATATATAATTAATTTAATAGTACTAAAATTTACAAACTTGTTGTTTAAGAGATCGATTTCGAGACTATAAATATTCTTAAGCAAAGTATTTTATATATAGCAATTAAAATATACAATTTCTTAATAGTCGAAATACTTCTCAAGTATTATATTGATACTTTAATTCGAAATAAAAAAAACAATACAATATATTTTTATCTAAATAAGACAAAAAGTTTCGCAAATATAAATTTAAAAGCACAAATTTTGCAATTGCTCAATAAATAGAAATTGAAAAACAAGTAAAAATCGAAAAACAATTAAAAGTTGAAAAAAATAATATAGAATATTAAATCTTGTATCGAGATAGACAACAATTTAATACTTTTTTTAATAAAAAATTGTTTCGATACACTATAATAAAGATATAGTAAAATCAACTATATTAATTAGCAAAAAAGAATAAAAAATATTGTCGAAAAACAAAAAACTAATAGTAGAAATAATAGTTGAAACTATTATTTTATTATTTTTTTGTCTCTTTATTTTTATTTTAGCAAAAAAATTATATTATTGCAATTGTCTAACAAAATAATATCAAAGATTGACAATAGATATACAAATAGAACTTTTTTGTTTATTTAGATAATAGAGTTTGTTGTCTAAAGTTTTGCTGCGCAACTAAATTCTATTATCAATTGTTTTATATTAGAAATTCTTAAGATTGTTCCAATTATTAAAATAGTATTAATTGATTTTTGCAAATCTGTTTTTACAATCTAATCTATAATATTTTTGTTCGAATTGATTTCTCTATATAGAACAATACAAGAATAGAGTTTTTCGATATTTTTTAATTGTCGATTTTTGTTAACTCTTTTTGTTTTATTGTTGTTGCAAAACAAACAAAGCAATATATTAGTATTATTAAACAACTCTAAAACGAAAGAGTCTTAATAATAGCACTATTAATATACTATAATATAAAAACAACTATAAAGCTAAACAATTTTAATTTATTTCGCGTTCGAGAAATTTAGTTTAATATTAGATATTAGATATCGCAAATTATTTTTAATACAATTAATATTCTAAATATAATATTGAACAAATTAATCAAAAATAGCAAACTTTTCTAAATATAGATAAAAAAGAATAGAAACAATATATAGAGATTTTCTATACAATTTTTTAATTAAATTATAGAAATTCTCGATATTTTGATCGAAATTGTATATAGAAATATTAAACAATTTTTTTTTAAATCGATAAAGACTATTTTTAGAACAAAAGTTAGAAACTAGAAAATACTTGTTAATTTATATAATTAAAGACAATTTATAAAACGATTTGTTTTTTGTATTTATCGAGATTTCAATATTTGTAAAAACTATAATATAAGACTTCGAATATAGCAATTTTTTTGTATATTTCGAATATTTATATTTTTGTATCTCAACTATCTCTAAGATATTAATTGTATTAATTTTTTTAAATTTGCAACAATATATATTGTAATTAGTTTGCAGCTTAACTAATAAATTGTATTGTCAATAATATTTGTTTTTTTGATTTTGTTTTATTTTGAGTAATTTTAAACAAACAACTAAATTATATATTTAAAAAGAAGTCGAGATAGTAATTGCAAAAATAATTATTTTTTTATATATACAAATAGACTTAGCGAAACGTTGACGATCTTAAATACAAACAACAATAGCAAAAAAAGAGTTAGATAGAGAAGAAAGAAAAAAATTCTGTATTTTTTTATCTCTTGAATTGCGACTGATTTAATGCAGAAAACTGAAATCTTGAAAGAAAAAGAAAGAAAAAAAAAAGAAATTTTTCGCTTTTTTATATTTTCTAATTGTAACTAAGTTCTGTAACTAGTAATGCAATGTTTGAATTTTTGATTCAAGAGAAAACTTATAGTAGATAACTAGTTGTAGTATAGCGTTTGAATTCTCTTAAATAATTGATTTTAGCTAATTTTCGAAATAAAATATATTGTTTGCTCTAATAATCAATTTTCTTCTTAGTGTCAAAAGAATAAATTATAATATACTAGAGTTATATTACAAATAATCGATTCAATTAATTCGAATCAAATTGTTAAACAAAATTAGTTTTTAATCTTTTAACTATAGACAAAATATTTTTACAATATCAATTTTCGAATTCAAAAAAATAACATAAAATTGCTATTTTAAAAAAACTATATTTTAGAATAAATCAAAAAGAAAAAATAGTATTTTAAATAGTCGAAAACTTAATATCGAAATCTATTCTATTCTATATATAGACTAATCTAAAAACTATAATGCAAACAATAGTAATTTGTAAAATATATTTAGATTGATTAAGTTAAGATCTTGTATATTACTAATATATATTTTTGAAAATATATTTTGTTGTTTAGATCAATATTGTATTTTGAATAAAAATTTATAACAAACTATCTATTTAAATAGTAATACAAATATTTTCGATAAAAGTATTGTTTCAAATTGCTATAACTCGAGAATAAGTATAGATATTTTAGCGCTAAAAATACTTTATTATTTACACAAATAATATATTGCGTTAGCAAATATTTAATTGAAAAAGAAACAAAAAGATTTGATTGCTAAAAAATAATTTGTGTTGTTTTCTTTTATTTAGACTTAATTGTCGAAAAATTCTTTTTTTGACAAAAATTATAATTTTTCTGCAATCGATATAAAATTGTCAAGACACTAATAATTGTTTTTTTTTAATGTTTTTTTTTCGAAAAATCAATAACAAAAATAAAGAGAATTTCAATAACATAAACGCGTTTTACAAAAATGTAATTTTTAGTTTTTACTTCTTTTTCTTCTACTATAGATAGTTCTTTTAATTGATATTAAATATCAATTATCGATTGCTTTATTTTGTATCTCGCTATAATCTTTTTCAAAAATATTTGTTTATATCGACAAATAGCGTTGCGATAAATTTGATAAATCTCTTAATATATATAATAAAGCAACGTTTCTTTTATAGTTTTAATAGATCTCTTATAATCTCGAAAGATTTTTTGTAGCGCTTGTAACTTTTTATGCAATAGATCTATCTCGAAATATTGTTAAATTTTTGTTTGTTAAACAATTGTAAATTGTCTAAAATATCAAGAATCGATTGTTCAACTTAGTTTACTAGTTGTTTATATTAATACAATTTGAGATTTTAATTTGCAATAGATAGCTTAAGTATTAGACATATATTTCGAAATATAATTTTTTTGATAAATAACAAAATTGTAATATTGCAAAACAAAATTCTATTGCAATTCGATAATAAAGTCTTGCATTAATTAGTAATAATTAAGATACAAAATTTATATACTATCTACTACTATTGTCGAGAGCTTCTCTATTGTTATATCGAAAAATATATAGATTAATTAATAGCTTTATATCGATAATTGTGTCTAAATTAATTATTTGCAAACAAAGAATAATATATACTAAAAATTTTGTTTCGAAGATTTGCGCTCTGTAAATAGTGTTTTTTTATTAACAAAAAACAAATATTGTTTGTATTTTCTATTTAAATAGAAGTTTAAACTAATTTTGTTTTAAGAGAATTCGAAGACAAAACAACTATTCCGTTAATATTAATTTAGAAACAACAAAAGTTTTGTTAATAGAAATTAATATCAATATTGTAATATACGAACAAAACAAAAAATATAACTTATTCGATATATTGAAAATATCAAATTTGTTTCTGTTAGAATTGTCAACAATTTAGCGCATTTATTATTTGACAATATATAGAGTACAACAAAGAATATAAATGTCTTTTTTTGTTCAAAATAATTTTTAATATATTTGTACACAATCTCTAGAATTATTTGCAATTGTTTTTCTCAATTAAGATTCGAAAACAAAGTAACTTTAATATACTAATAATAGATTGCAAAAAAAGTAGCAAATCGATTTCTAATAATTCTAGTCAATTGTATAATTAAAATTAATTAAATACAATATTGCTTGTAATTAAATATTATCTCAAAGAAAAGAAAAATTTTTTTAAGAAGCTCGAACTTATTTTTTGCACGTATAATAGATTTTTTCTTCAATTTTGTGCATAAATTATATTTAATAGCGAGTTGCTATTGTATCTACAGTCGATCAATAAAGAGCAAAATATAGCAAAACAAATATATTTTGTATATTTAATTTTTTACAAGCAAATCAAGTATATAATAGTTTATTTTCTTCTTTTATATTAAGCAAAATATATTTTAGTATGTTTGCAAAGTGCTAGTAGTATTCAAAGTATTTTTTTTTTGTCTATCAATCAATCGAAAAAAACGTAAAATATATTAATTATAATAGTTTTAAGAGTATTTATAGAATCTTTTTTTGTAAATGCGCAATATCTATAAAAATTAATTATTATAGTTAACTACTAACAAACAAAAATTGCTTTTTATTTGAATCAAAAACTCTTAATTTAGTCTTGCAAGTTTTTAGTGCTATCTTTATAGATTTGTTGAGTCAAGATTAAAGTATCAAAGTTGCTTTTTTTTTGTTTGTAATATTTGATCGACTTTTTAACTATTTACTTGCTATATTTTCTAGAAGTTATAATCTTGTTTAGTGTATAAATTAGATAGTAGAGAATTTGCAAAAAATAATAAAGAATAAAAAACAACTAAGAAAGAAAAGATAGATATTAATTATAGCAAAAACATAACAACAAGAAAGAGACTAATAAGATATTGAAACAAAGTAAATTGTTAGATAAGAATAGTATACTTCAAATTTATAATTGCAAAACGCAGAAAGCAAATTAGAAGTCGGAAAATATTCGGCGAAAAAACTATCAAAAGCAGTATCCGCACTAGTCGAAAATAATAGCATTTTGGTCGTTCTCTTCTCTTAATATATAATACAATCTAATTTATTAGATTTGCTATTAATAACAAGCTATTATTTTTTATACAATATTATTTTTTTAGTTTCTAATATTAGTTCTAATTTTATCTAATTATAGTAAAGTAATTGTATTTGCTTAAAATATTATTGTTTTTTTTGACAAAAATAAATAGTAAATTATTTTTTTATTTGTTTAACTTTAATTTGTTCTCGAAATCTAATATTTTTTTAAGACAAAATATTAGATTAAATTATTAAAACTCGAGATAGTTTGCTAGTATAACAAGATATTATTAAATTTAGCAAAAATTTAAATTTTGCAAATACTTTATAGCCAATACTATATAAAAAAAAACCGTGTTTTTACCGTAGTAAATCGGTAGTAAATCGGTAGTACTACGGTAGTACTACGGTAGTACTACCTTATAACCCTAGTATTGCCACGGTATAACCCTAGTAGCACTACCGTAGAGGGGGGATAATACCATATACGGTTATACAACCGTAGTAGATATAGTTATACCAATTTGGTATATTCTATCAAATCCGATTTACTACCGATTTATTACCGATTTACTACGGGATTAATACGGTTGCTAGTCGGTTAATTTTCGGTAATACAATAGTTTTATATACGTTTTATTAATAAATAATTTTGCTTAGTAAGCAAACTTTTTTTTAATTTGATAAAGTGTCTTTCTGACTAATATCTATTATACATTAATATAGTATGCACGCGCTAGTAAGGAGAGTCTAGCGCGCGTATATAATTTTCGTAAATTACGTAATTTTGTTATCTAAAATATTATAGTGTTGATAGTCGCAACGCTAGAGACTTCCCGAATATCTTAAACTTTAAATTTAAGATTAAAACTTTACATTTATAAATAGAATTATAATTTAACAACTTCACGAGTTAACGAATTCACGTTTCAAAAACTTTATTATTCGACAATATTTTCGAAAACCTCAATCGAGCTAGCGTGGGAACTTTGAAATATAAAAAAATTAAAAAATCTATTTTTTTTATTTTTTTTTTATAATTAGCATCTATAGGCATCTATAAATTCTATAGTAGTATCGTGGTAGTAATATGGTAGTACTACGGTAGCACTACGATAGAAATCCCGTAGTAGTAGGATTTTCTTAGTAGTTACACGGTAGTACTACTAGCTTACTACTAAATCCGTAGTATAGCAGTAGTACTACCGTTATACTACCGTGTTTTTTTTATATAGAGGGGCCTTAAAGTATTAAGAAAATAAATAAATTTATTAAAAATTCAATATTTTAATTGTATTTTAAAAATTATATTAAGAAATAAATCTAACTGCAGCAATAGAAAACTTGTATTGTAGATAGTACTCGAAATTAAAACTATATATTAAAAATTGTAAAAAAATATATAATAGCTAAAAAAAATTAAATTTCGATAAAATTTTAGATCTATTTGTCGATATAATATAATAGAATACTATTAACTATTAGACTTGTTTTCTATCATAATTAAAAAACAAAAATATTAAATACGCAAAAAATTATTTAATACAAAACTATATTCTCGAATCTAAAGTTTTATTAAATATATAAAAAAAGAACAAATATTTAAATATTAGAAAAAAATAATTATATAGACTATATTTTCTATTATATATTATATAGAACTAATATATTTCGAAAATCTATATTATTTTGTTTAAGTTTGCAAAACTCTCTGTCTACAACAATCAAATCTACAAAAAAGCTCGAATTTATAAATATTTGAAAAATTAATATTTATAACAAATTTTAGCAACTACAACAACAGCAAATAATAGCAAATTTTTTAATATTAAATTTTTTTGCAAATATATTAATATCGAACTTTTTTGCAAACATATTAATATCGAATTTTTCAGCAAATATATTAATATTAAACTTTTTAGCAGATATTTTAATTTATAATTTATTGTTTATTGTTTCTGCAAATATTGTTATAATTAATTTTGTTATACTATCAGTTATTTCTATATATAAGCAGAAAATTGCAAACAAAGTTAACAGAAAACAACTAAAAATAATAATCGAAAAATAAATAAAAACAATAATTAAGAGAAATATAATTATTAAGTTAAAATCTAGAATTAATCAACTGTTACAAGTATTAATTACAGATAATATAATAAATTAGTTTATCTCAGACAATAAATTATTTAATAATAATATTAATTTACTTATTATACTTATAACTAATCAGAAAATTATAACAAAGTATAGAATATCTATATCTAATATAAAATATTGTTTTTAATAAATATAAATCTGCAATAAAATAATACAAAAAAATATATTGATAGAAATATCAATTGTTAATTATACTTAAGATTCTATTATTTTAACTAAATATAAATCGAATAACTAATATAAGAAATTGATAGTATATATAAATAAAAACTTTATTATATTAAATTAAATCGAGAAAGAAACTCTAAAAATTTACAAAAAATAATAAAAATACTGCAATAGTCTTGTTTATTAATAGAAGAATATTAAGCAATTATATATTTGTCTAAATATTATTTTAAAAAATCCCAATAAAACAATTATATATATTTGTAGAATAACAATATTTAAAGTACTAGTACTCTAACAACTGATTGCAATTGTTATTGTATTCTAAATTAAATTAGACAGTCTAATATATAACTATATATTAAATAATACTGCAAATCTCGATAAAATTTAAATTGTTTTTAAATTTCTTTTGCAAATAAATTAAATTTAAATTAATTGTAAAAGATTTCAATCTTTTTTTCTATTTTAAAATAATACTTAAATTTATTTGCAAATATTAATATAAATTAACTAGATATATAGCAACTATATAATTATTAAATACTTAATATTTGCTATTAATACAAAACAAAATTAATCTTAATTCTTGTATTATTAATATTTATAAATTAGTAAATCTCTAAAATTATATAATTTGTTTTAAACAAGTTTAAGATTTAACTTTATTACAATAATATACAATTTAATTATAAAAATTTAATTTAAGAAATCGAAACTATAAATAGATATTTTATACAAAGTTATTTACTATTTAACAATAACAAAAATAATTGTATCTTTATTATTATATTATTATATTGAATTTAAACAAATAGAAACAAATTAAAAATACTTAAAGTCTAATAAATAAAAAATAATATATCTAAAACAAAGACTAATTGTTTTGAAAACTAAATATATTTAAAATAAAATAACAATCTAAAAAACAAATTCGAAACAATTATTTGCAATAAAACTTATACCATTAAGTTTTTTTTAACTAAAATAACAATAGCAATACAATATTTAAATACTAATTTCTATCTTCTTTTAATTGCAATATTTATATTAAATAAAATTAATAACTTTCGAGACTATATATTATTGCTGCAATTGTATTTGACAAAACAATAATAGAATAAAATTATATTAAAAAGAAATATATTAATAGCAATAGATCTAAATAAAAAAATTAATCTATTTAAATTAATAGACAATTACAAAGATACAAAATTGCAAATAACAATTAAAACTATAAATAAATAGATATTATATTATTAAAATTTTGTTGTTACTAAAAAATTATATTTGTATTAAATTTTTAAGCAAATACTAATTTAAAAAACTAATATATTATTAGTTTTGTTCGAAAATAAAAAAATTATCGAAAATTCTATTTTATCTGTACAATTTTTGTTACTTAATTGTTAATTTATAGATAAAAAATATCTTTAGTATAAAGAGCTTAAAAAAGATTTTTTAAACAAACTAATTATTGTAGAAACAAATACTAATACTAAATATAAACAAAAAATTGTTGCAAATTTATTGCAAACTGCAATTTTTTTTTAATTTTTTTTAGTTTTTTAAAGTTAAACAATTACTTTAATTTTAAAACAAAAAAAATAAAAATATTATTTTAAGATTTCGACTTTTATTTAAAGTAATTAAACTAATTATATTTAAATAAACAATATTTTGTTATTTGTTTAAATAATTCTATTTTACAATTACAGAAACTATTGTATAGCATTTTAAAATTGCAAATTGTAATATAGAAGATTTGTAATTTAATAAGTTAATTTTTATTTACAAAATATTTTAATTTCTTTATTTAATTGTTAAAATCTTGCGTAGATACTAATAGATATATAAATTGTACAAAATAACAAAAAAAATCTGATTTTTTTTGTATAATTAATTTCGATAATCTTAACTTATATTATCCTAAAATTTCTGGATATAAAAATAACAGTTTTTGCAATCTAACAAATTTTTGCTAAACAAACTATAATTATAAAAGAATTTAATAAAAGAAATAAATTTAAAATCTTGCTTAATATCTATATAATAGCAAATATCGAATTAAATTTTTATGAAAAATACTATTAAATATATATATCGAAAACTTTATATAGCAAAAATATAATATATTAGTATATTAAATAAGCGCAATACTATAAAAATTCTTTTTTGATTATTTGATTTTACAAATATTAAATTAAATAAATATTTAATTTAAAAACTATTGTTAGAAATATTACTAAAATAATTTCAAATACTATAGTTACTTTTAATCGAAAAATATTCTATAAGTAAAAAACAAACAAAAATACAATTAATTTAAACAATTAAATTGTAAAAAAACAATATTTTATTTAATATAATCTAACAAAGAATCTTATAAAAATTCTTTTATTGCAAAAGCTTATAATAGCAATTATAAAAATAGAAAAAAATTAAAAAATTGTAATTTAGATATAGTTATTGTCTGTAAAAAATATCTATAAAACTAATAGCAAACAGATTTTAATATTTTTAACAGATATTTTGATCTATTTTTATATTCTATCTATAGATTGTTTTTTTATTTAGTTAAAACAAAATCTTATTTTAATCTAAAATTATCAGATAATAAAAAAAAATTTCTTGCAATTTTTGCTATTATTATTTTTTTCCTCTTGCAATCTTTGTTGTTATTATTATTATTTTTTTTGCAATTTTTGTTGCAATTTTTCTTATACTTCTTGCAATTATTTTAATTGCTATCTTTTTTTCTCTTGCAATACTATTTTTAATTGTTTCTCTTTTTTAATATACAATATAGAAGTATGTTTTAATATTATTATATAAATAAGATTAACAGTATATTTTCGATATTTCTAGTAGATAGCTAGCTAGATATTAAAATTATTTAATAAAAGTCTTTCTATTAAATTTTGTAATTGTAATTTTAACTATTTATAACAATTTGTATTTTTTTGCTTAATATATAAAGCAACAGTTTAACAATTAATGTTATAACTATTTTATTTTGTAAAATAGATAAAGTGAATATTATTTTTTAATCTATACAAAGTTACAACAATTTAATATTTTTAAAAAATTAATTAGTATTATTTATAGCGCTTTTTAATATTTTATTTGCTATAGATATTAACTTAAATTATTTTACAATATATTTAGACAGTTACTTCATAAACTCCACCCTACTTTAGATAAACTCTATCCAAACTTTACATAAACTCCACCCTTGCCACTAAATCTAATCGAGTAATTTTAGAATTTATCGCGTTCTTTGTTTATATTGTCGTCGTTCTTCTCTATTACTTACTTTCTACATTAATAACTGCGCATTATAATTATGCTTGCTTCTTTATTTGATAATCTTCTTTAGAAGATTTATTTAACGCTAGATTATTTTGTCGCTATTGTAAACAAGCATGCAAAGAATTAAAACTACGCGATTAAGAAACGTCGTATTAAATCGTTTAGAAAAAACATTATTATAAAGACTGCAATTGTCTGCAACACGCATAAAAAAACTATATTTGCAAATCAAAATTATCGCAATATAGTAAGTAGACAAAAGAAGTGCTTTTTTAGATACAATACAAAATTGAAAAACAATTACAAGAACAAAAACGATATAGAGAAATAGAAATTTACATTTATTATATTAGAATATAATTATTTTTTAATCAAACAAAGTGCGCATTCGATTTATTGCAAAACAACAATAACAAAAAAAATTAAAAGAAAAATCGAGAAAAAGTTTCTAAAGAACTTTAAGATATTGTCTACTCTTATTGATTTTTGTCTTGACAACAACTTAGAAAATTCAATCTTTAAATTTTAGAATATTTAAAATGCGTATTAAAAATTGAAAACAAAACAATTAGAATTATTGATATTTATGCAAGCGATAATAAAGCATCTAGATAACGCGAAAAAGTAATATATAGATTATAAGAAGAAACAATATAGCAATAAACTAGAATAGATAGTTTTTTGCAATATTAAACTTATCTAATAGTCTATAGATTTCTCTTCTTTATTTCTGAATACATACAACAAATATTGCGCGAGAATTCGAAAATACTAATTATAAATTGTATTTACAAAACAAACAAATACAAGATATTGTTGCTTATTATTATCGACGTTATATATCTAAATATTTTTTTCTTTGTTGTTTTTTGCTTTATAAAAGACGAGATTTTTAACAACTATTGCTAAATATTGAAAACTCTAAAACAACTCTACAATTATCTCGATCTACTATATCTCTTAATTATTTTGTCGAATAACAATAAAGCTCTTGCTTCAACTATATTACATATATTTAAACAACAAGAATTTGATTGTAATATTATATATTATACTCTATGCGTTTGATATATCAACAACAACTTTACAAAGTATTGCAAGAAGTATTTTAAGACTATACAAAATTAAAAGTCTTGTTTAACTTAGTAAAAAAAACTATATCTATATTTTATAATAGCAAAACTTAAAAAACAATATTAAAGCTTCTATATAAAATATATCGAGATAAATATACGTATTAAACTTTATATCGAAGATTATATTTAATTGCAATATTAAAAGTAAATCAAGTGCTATATTAATAAGATTCTATATTTCGACAATATTATTATTTTACGCAATAAGAGCGAACATTAAGTAATAAAGCAAAGATTGCAATTTTCGATTTATAATTTCTTTTCAATAAAGACAAGACTAGAACAGCTTTTTATCGATTAGTATTACAACTACAACAACAAAATTAAAAAAACAAAAGCGCGTCTATTAAAAAAAAATTGAAATCGATTTTTTTTGCATAATCTTCTTGTTTTTGTAAGTTTTGTAGCTCTTAAAATAGTAGTAAATCAATATTTTTGTATTGTTGAGCAATCTATAGCAATCGTAACTTGCATTTATATCTTTACAACAACTATAAATTTTTTGTGTATTTATTGTATTTAGAATTGCTTGTACAATTAAACAAACAATCGCGTATTAAAGTTGAAGAATATATACTTTTATTAGAGATTTGTAAAGTTAACAAAACAAAAACAAAACAAAAAGAAAGAGAAAAATTATACAAATTGAGACAATAATAACGAAACTATAATTACTAAAGAAGTTTCTCTATTGTTGTTGTTCAATTTTCTACGCGTTCAAAAGTTAACAATAGTAAAGTCTAAAAAACAATCGTTAGACGTTTTAAATAAAATATAAACAAAAACTTTACAACATTCTATTGTCTTGCAATAACGTTAACAAGTCTTTGAGAAATCAATCTATTGCAAGTTGTTCGATTTTGAGTATATTTAGACTTAGATATCTAACAGTTAATTGTTGCTATCTACTTAGAGTTAACGCGATAGACAAAAAGATTGTTAGCAAAACAATTGCAAAAATAGACAACGAAATAGACAAAAGAGAGCTGCAAAAAGTTAGAATACAAATATTTCGATCTTCTATATAGATAGTTTTTAGATATAAATTAGACGTACAAATAGAGATTAATTTTAAGCAGACAAAAGTTATATTTTAGATTCAAATTTGTATCGAAAAATCGATAAAAAACTATATCGAATTTGATAATAAACAAACACAAAATCGTGTACATTCTATTGTTTTTCTTAATCTTGTTGATTTAATTTGTTTACAAAATCAGAAAATTACTCGATTAGACTTAGTAACGGGGATAGAGTTTATGCAAAGTTTGGATAGAATTTATCTAAAGTAGAGTGAAGTTTATGGAGTAATCCTCTATATTTAGAAAATATTTTTGATTAGAGTAGATTTTCTATTAATAAAAATATAGCAATAATTGTACAAAGTTTTTAAGCAAACAATATTAACTTTATTACAAACTTAATTAAAAACTTATAAATCGAAATTATTAACAATAGTATCTTATTAGAGAAATATATAAATATTTTTTGTAAAAAAAACTCTAAAAGTAATAAGAAGCAAATTAACAATAAAAAGAATAAAAAATTATTTATTGTAGATTCTTTTACTATTAAAAGATTTAACTAATTATATATTATCTATTAGATAAGTTTTAATTACAATATTTTATAAAATTTGCAATTAGTATCTATTTGCAATCTTCTTAAAAATATTAATTTATTTAATAGTAAAAAATTTAAATTTGTATTTTTATTTCTCTTATTTTTAAAATCTATTTCTATTTTTTATTAATTTTTTGAATATCGAAAATTATTGTTTGTTTTTCTATTAAAATTACTATTAATAATAAAAAATATATATATAAAGTAATAAAAAACTTTTTCTATTGTTTTTCTATGTAGTATTTGTATTCTAATTTAAGAAATTTAATAATTTTAGAAAAAATAATATACAATTAAAAGAAATTTTGCAGTTTTTGAAACTTTTTGCAACTATATATAAGAAACTTGTATATTTTTTTGCAAATAATATTAAAAAGATTAATATTATAGAATTTTTGTCTTGCAAATTAAATACTTTTAAATAGCAATTGTATTAATATATTTCTCTTTTTTAATTAATATAAAAAATACTATAAATAATTATTAAAAAACAACTTTTAAAAATAATACAATACAAGAATTAAAGAAATAAACAAATTAAGTATTTGTTCTAAATATATTAATTTAAATTAGTAAATCTTATTAAAACTATATTGTTAATTATATTTCTACAAAAAAAATATATTTCGAAATAGTTAAATATATAAATAACAACAATTTTATTAAATTTTAATATTTTTTTTTGTAGAACTTTTCTATTAGAATTAATTTCGAAGATATATTCTATACTTAATATAACAAATTAATAATTTCGAAAAATATATTTTGTTTTAAGAGTTTGTTATAGAAATATTATTGCAAAAAAGTTATTCTTATAGATAGAAATTGCAGAAAAAATATCTTAATATTAAACAAAATTGTAATTATTTTGCAATTTGTTATAAATATTAGTTATTTATTTGTGCAAAATTTCGATCTAATTTTACAAGATTTTTAGAAATTATTTTTTATTAAAAATATAATTGTAGAAATATAATTATTGAATTTAAATTAACAACTACTAATTTATATAAATCGAAATTACTTAGAAAAAAAAACAAAATTAAAAAAATATATTAAAACAATCGATACTATATATAAAGAATTGTATTTTAATATAAATACAAAATTCGATTTTTTTAATAACTATATTTTATTAGAGATAAGCTTAAAATTAATTATTTTAATTGCAAAAAACTTGTTAAGATATTTAGCAAATTTTATATTTTCTTTTTTTACTTTCTTTTTATTGATAACTTCGAAATATATAGAAATATATATTATATACTTAATTTTTTTTTATATAATTTCTAATTATTTTTTCTATTTTAAATATAGAAAGTTTGTTAATATCTTTATATTAATTTTAAAATTTTATAGAACAAATATTAAAAATATAATAAAAGTTTTTAGCAGATCTATTTGTAGACTTAATTGTAAAATAATTATAAAAATTAACAAAAAAAAGAAATTTGTTTATATATATTATATTTTCTTTCTTAAAAATATATTTTAATAGATTAATAATACTAATTTTTTATATTATAGTATTAATATAGATTGTCGAATTTGTTTTTGTTTAAAATTCGAATATAACAGTTTAAAATATTATTAAGAACTTACTTTGTAATATAAATTGTCGGAATACTATAATCGATCTGGCCTAGTGTCGACACTATCTGGCCCGACACTATTTGGCCCAATATTACGTAATTGGTTTGGATAGTTTCGATCAATATATATAGATAAGCAAAGTCTTAGCTTCTACATAGTAACTAAACGTTCTATTATCTATTATTTTAATAGATTATGAGCTCGAAACAAGACAAAAAACTTACTTGCTTGTTAATTAAAATGTTTGAAGTATAGTTGATAGATTGAACTAACGATAGACTTACAATTACTATAATTAGCTAAGTTCTTGTTAATTTCTAGTGTATAGAAGCTAACAATTAATTATCTAGATATCTAAATTATTATTACTTCAAAAATTAGAATATTAATGCCATAATATTGTCGAAACAATAGCTGAAGAGTTGTTAAAATTTGTTAAACAATCGATCTCTCAATTATTCAAACAATTAAAATCTTTAATTATTAACAATTGAATAATTGACATCTAGTCAAAGATTCTAGATACGAACATCTTACTAAAAAAGTTAGTATAAGTTGTAAAAACAACTAAGTTTATCTTATTTGCGACTCGTTGATTTATTAATAATAAGTTCTAAGAGATCGAAGAACCAATTATGTGGCAATTATACAACTAGAAATTAATAATTAGATAATTGGTAATTAGTTAAAGACGCGTTATCAAAGCAAGACAAAACTTTAATTTCGACGCATTAATAAGAGAGCTAAATTACTTAGTTTTTTCAATCTTCGATTTTCTATTTATTAAAAAATTCTTTTATTAACAATCAAATAAGTTAACTTGTTAGCTCGATAATTGAAACAAGTGCTAGTCAATTTTTCTTACTACAATATACAAAACGAATTAATAAATTGAATCGCAAATATACTTCAAAGACTAAAATAATTTTATTAATTATTTTGAAAGCAGCGTCTAGGCGCAACTCTCGATTAAATAGTAATCAATCTTGTTTAAATAAAATTGAAAAGTTCTTAACTATCGCGAAAATACAAAAAATCTAGATTAAAAAGACTAATATCTAGTCTTATTAAAATAAGAAGACTAGAAAGATCGATTTAACAATTGCAAAAACGCAAAATAGTGTTGTTATTTTTATAATTGTTAAGATTAAGAAGAAGAATAAAAAGATTAAATAATTTAATTATATTTTAGATAGTTAACAAGCTTTATTTGCGATCAAGCGAAAACAACAATTTAACTAGAAATTATTTATTATTACTTTATCTTTTAAACGAATTAAGTTTATTAAGCTTGCTCAAATCTACGTCTATTACAATCTTAAGACAAAACAACAAAAATATAAGACTTATTCAAAAACTTATTGATTGTTTATCTATTAAGACTTTGCTCAATTTATAATTGACGAGATCGATTAAGTTGACACTATTAATAAAAAGAAGTATATTTAGCTATCTTTTTTACTTGAATTTTTTAAAAAATATCTATCGAACTAGATATCTAATTTGAATTCTATTAATTTATTTAATCTTTGTAATTTGATAGCTAGAATATCTTTATCGAGATTGTTTTTGCGCAATTGCGCTTCTTCGCTATATTTACTAATACTACTATCTATTGTTCACGAGCTATTAATAGAGCTCTAAAAATAATAGATTACGTCGATATTATTATAATTACTAATATTTTCGCATTATCTCTTGCAATTCTAAAACAAATTGCTAAAATTAGCAATAGTATAAGCTTTTTTGTCTAAAAACAAGATTTGTTTGAAATTCTTAAATAAATTAAGTTTTAGAAATACGTCAAATTAAATATTAAGTCTATTGATTTGTTCAATATAATTATTAAAGAACAAGTTAAATAAAACGCTAACAACAAGAAATACATAAACGCGCTTCGAAATATTGTTAATAAAAATCTATATTACAACATAAAGAAGATCGATCTAATTAAAGAAACTTATTAAAAAATTGTTAAAATATACAAATCTAAAAAATTAAATATACTAATAAGAATCTTTGTCAAATTCGAGTTTCTTAAGATTTCTAGCTCTCAAAATATCAACAAATATAAGATTAAGTTTTACAATATTATTAATAAACTATTTATCTATTCGAGCAACTCAACTATAAATAAGAATTAACTTATCTTTAAATATCTAGTTGATTTCAACAATATTGTTTGTCTTTTTATTAATTAATAGATATCTAAGTATAAGCTTTTTTACAACAATAACACTTAAAAGTAAAAGTTGTTTGCTATTATTTACAATTACGAGACTTAATATGTTAATTCAATAGATATCTTAACTATCAATATTATTTTAATTTTAACAATAATTATTAGATTGATTGTTATTACAAAGAATACGCTTTTTATTGTTAACAATCTCAACTCTATATATATTAAACAAAAGAAGTACACAAGTTGCGAAAAAATCGATTATTAACAATTAGATTGCTAGAACTTATATTTAAAACTACGTCTTATTTCAAAGAACAATAGTTTTAAAAACAATTAAAACAATAACAAAAACAAACATTGTCAAAATTACGATAATTAAAAAAAAAATTAAAAGAAGTTTAAATTTAAAAATAAAAACAAGTTCAAGTTTAAATTTAGCAAGAACAAAAATAAGAACAACAACAACAAAGAGTAAAAAACTACTAAAGCAATAGTTTATAGATGTTATTTTGTTTTTGTTGTTGTAACAATTTTATTTGCAATTTCTAGATTGTCTATCTCTATAGCTATAATATTAGCTCTTGTTGTTAATTGTCTTTCGCGCAAATAGATTTTTGACACAAGATGCTCGCAATATATATTTAAGAATTTTAGTATTTTCGTATTCTATTCGAAAATGTCTTAACAATCGATTAAGAATATAGAAAACAATTTATTTGCTATAGATATTGAAATTATTTGCCTATTTGTTAAATGCAAAGACAAAAAAGCTTATTATATTACAATTTACAATATATAATATATACTCAACTCTCTCTACAATTTAATCTTCTATAACTAGTTAAAAGACGCTAGTATTGTTCGAAAAATTATTAATTATAACTTTTCTATCAATATTTAACAAGTTCGAGCAATCAAAGACTTCGATTTCTACTTTCTAGACTTAAAAATATTTATTGTACTCTTTGTTATTGCTATTGTTTTATTGACGATTAGCAAAAATGCAATAACTATATAGTATAAACAACTCGATTATCTAGATAAACAAAATATCTATTAGTTGATTTGCAAAGAGATCTTTGATTTTACTAAATTATCTTCGAATAATACTTGTGTCTCTTGCGCATGCGCAAAGAACAAAACAATATTCTATCAAATTTCTATTAGATCTAGTTGTTAGAAAAACAATTTTATTTACGTCAATATTATAGAATCTATATCTCTAGACGATTTCGATAGCACTCGCTATATTTGTATTTGACTAAATAATAGAATTAAGTATTCGCGAATAAAATATTTTAAGAACAAAAATAAAATCAATTTGCTAACTTCTTTTAAGTACTATATCGACAAATTTAAGTATAAAGACAACAAATACATTTGTATTTATATTAACAATAACAATAAATATATAAGTAGAATCTTTTGAATTTGGCGCGAAGAACGCAAAATATATATTAAACTAACAATTGTTGTCTCTTTTAAAATAAACAAATATATTAAATGTCTTAACTAGATCTTAATGCAAAAGACTAGTATTATAATTAAAGATGCTAACTTAATTGTAAATCTTTGATCAAAAATTATTTAAACAATCAATTTATATCGCAATATTTTTTTTGTTGTCGAGTATTTTGTTACTTTTTTTAAAGCAAGCATCAAATATCTCTATAATTACAAATATATTTAATATATTAATTAACAAGAAGAAGTATTAAGAATTTAATCAAGCACTAATTAACAAAAGTTCTAGAATTGTATTCGACTCTCAATTTTAATAGAATACAAGAAAGAGTATATCTATCGCATAATAGATAACAAAGACAAGATTTGACAAATATTAAAAGTTTATTAGCTAGACAATAAGCGAATATTATTTAGCTCTAATACTAATTATAGCAAAACTAATTGTCAAAACAACAACACACGTTTGTCTACAATTCTATTTATACAATCTAATATTGCTAATTTTATTAATAAATTTCTAGATTCTATAAGAGCTAAATTGAACAAACTCTTTGTAACAATACTACAATAATAGCAAAGAGTTGTTTTGCTTTCGAATTATATTAAGAACTCTAAACTAGATTTATTTATTTTATTTGAAATTTTATTTTTTTTAAACTCTAGAGATATTGCTTTTTTCAAGTTATTTTTCGATTTCAAAAACAATACTCTCTTCGACTCTACTAACTTTAATAAATTTTTTGAAGTTACTAAATTACTAAATATGTTTTAAAATTTATTGTTTTTAAATCTTAATCTAGCGCTACAAAAATATTTGAAGTTTCGATTGCACTAAAATAAATTCGCAAACTCTTTTATCTTGTTATTCAAAATTATATTATCAAAGTTATATAAGTCTAAGATTTACGCTAAAACTATAACAAATATCTATTACAAAATAAATTAACAACTAGTTGAACAAAACAAAATCAAATTTTTGAAAAAAAACAATATCTATATTGTTTGCTTAGTATCTAACAAGCGTTACGTATTTTGTAAAAAATAAATTTACAAAATTAAGCAAGAAATTAATAGCAAGATTCTTCGCTATAAAGTTTGTTAAATTGTTAGAGACTTTAAACAACACAAAAATTTAAATTATATTAAGATCTTTGCAATCGTAATTAAGTCTATAAGTTATAAAACTACTTTTGTTTTTGTTGCTATTAACAACTAAGATTTGAAACAAATAGATATTGTTATTGTTTTTTTCTACAAAAACATTAACAAAGAGATTTATATAAAATTGTTTTACAAATTTAAACAAAACAAAAAGATTTGTCAATTTAGAAAAGCTCTCTATAAACTCAAGCAATTATTTCAAGTATAATATAATACTTTTGTAGTATTTCTTAAAAAACATTATTTTTGTTTATTGAATTTCGATTTAAATATCTTTACTAATAGCTTTACTATTATTGTTATCTATATAGACAATCTTTTAATTGTTAACGTCAATAGAAAGTTTATCAATATTGTTAAAAAAACTTTTGTCAATTAATTCAAAATAATTGATTTAGATTTTATTCGATAGTATCTAAAAATCGAAATTGAGCGCAATCTTACAACTCGAACTTTTTATTTAAGTTAAAAAGTATATTTAGAAAAAATATTAAAAAATTACAAGATATAAGAGTGTAAATTAGTTGTTATCTTTATAAATATATTTAAAATATACGTTGTTAATCTAAACTATATTGTTGATCTAGATTATTGTTACATTTATCAATTGGCAATTAATTTTCTTATATACGCGATACTAGATATTTGATTAGATATTGCTTTTGTTATTTTAGTAATAAGCAAATATATTTTTAACTTTATTAACGTTTACTAAAAGATTGTTAAACAAATATTTTGTTATCTTTAAGATACTCTTAATCTTTGTTTTATCTTTTGTAAAAGCATTTGTTCTCTATTAGACTATATTGATATCAATTAAAACAAGAATTAAAATATTTGTTGTTTTATCTTTAGATATATCTTCAATCTAGAAAGTGTTGCTATTAATTAATTATCTAAATATTAATTAACTATTGCTCTTTCTATTTGCAAAGCTAAGTATATCGAGTAAATATAGATTGCCAAAAAAATTATTTGACTTCAAGTATTGTTGAAGCAATTGCAATTATTTTACTTATTTCTATTGTTATCGCTTATGTCTAGAGCTCTTGTTGTTGTCAAGATTTTTTTTTTGATATTTTTAATATTGTATCTAGTTGTTATTGTTATCTATTGCAACAATTAGAGAACTATAGCGTTTGCTAAGAATTTTGCGCAATATATTTGAACAAAATATATAGATATTCAAATCTAGTTTGTTTGCGAAAAGATTGCAAATAGTTAAATTAAACTAAAATATATTTTTATTAAAAAACAAATAGTTAATAAACTAATTAAAGTTTTTTCTCGTAACGCATTTGAAGCGTTTTGACAAGTTCTTAAACTAACTTAATAACTAAATTATCTATAATTTCGAGCATAAATGCTAGACTTAGTTACTTGGACAACTTGCAACTAGATAGTTGCTATATCTATTGTTGTTAATTTTTGTATTATTTATTCAAATTTGTACTTATTGTTCTCTTTGTTTTACTAGTAAAGTTATCGAACATTATCAACAATGTCTATATAGCTTTTTATCAAAATTTTATCTCTTATATATTTTTTGAATCTTAGAGTATCTCGAACGCGTAAACATACATACGTCTATATATAAATTGTTGACAAAGAACTTTTATGCACTTTTTTTACTTTTGCTAGAAAGACATTTAAGATTTAATAGTTTTAAGATAGATTTCGAACTTAATAAAATATAAAATATAATTTATATAAAAGCTAATTTTTGGACTTAGATTAGATAAAAGTGTCAAAATACTATAATTGATTTGATCTAGTATTGACACTACTTAACTCGATACTACTTGACTCGACATCACGTAATCGATTCGAGTAGCTTCGACCAATGTATATAGATGGGCAAAGTCCCAGCTCCTACATAGTAACTAAGCGTTCTACCATCTATTATTTTGATATAAATATGCTCAAACTCTTATTAATAAAAATTGCAAAGAATTTTAGACTGATCGCGTCGGGTCGATTAATCGAGTTCGGGTCGATTAATCGACCCGAATCTTGGCGATTCGGGTCAACTCGATTCGAAAGTCTTGGCGAATCGATTCCTAAAGTTGGAATCGAAAACCGAGTCGGATCGAATCGATTCCTAGAATTGAAACCGAAATCCAACCCGAAAAAACCGACCCGAATCGCCAAGACTATTTAAATAATTATATAATTTATTAATAGTCAATATATAGTTAATATATAGTCAATATATATTTAATAATAATTAATTATTTAAATTATAATAAGGTAATGTATTATAGTAATGCATTACTACTTTTTAAAAAGAAAATAATTAAATCGCACCTATACGTTCTATAGAGCCTATAGATGCAAATAATGCATTTTATTAATAAATTGCATCTATAAGATCTATAGAGCCTATAGATGCAAATATTGCATTTTATTAGTAAATTGCATCTATAAGGTCTATAGAGCCTATAGATGCAAATATTGCATTTTATTAATAAAATATTTTATACTATTTTTAGTAATTCTTGGCATAATAACGTAATTTCCGATTCCTTGGCAATTCGATTCGATTCCTAATATTGGAATCGAATATCGACTCGGGTCGGATCGGATCGATTCCAAAATAATAGAAATCGACTCGGGTTTTGGGTCGATTCCTAGGATTGGAATCGTCGGGTCGGGTCGATTCCAATAGTTGAAATCGAAACCCGACCCGACGGTCAGTCTAAAGAATTTGTTTAAAAAACTAATATAAAAATCGATATAATATTTGTAATATATTTTGTTTTAGTACTATATTTTATTTTATTTTGTCTATATAATACTTTATACTTAAAATAGAAAAATATAGATAAAATATTATATAATTTTATTATTATTATTGTTTTAAATAAAAGTAAAAAGACTTTGTATTTTAAAATTTTTTAAAATTTTTAATTTTCTATAGAATAACTTTATATTTAAAGTTCTATATATTATATTTATTTTTAATTTTTCTTTAAATTTAATTGTGCAAATCTTTTTTTATTTTTATTTTTTATAAATATACTATAGAGTTGTAATTTTAAGTTCTATTTATAATTATTGTTTCTTAAATATTAAGTAGAAACAATACTGTAATTCAAGAAATTATAAAGATATTTAAAAAAATTGTTTATATTAATAAATTTACAGAGAGTTAATATTATATAGATTTTGTATATCTAAATAAAGTTATTGTTAATAGATAAAAGATATATTAATTGTTAATAAATTGTGCAATTTTAGCTGCAAAAAACTTTAATTAGACAAAAAATAATTATAAATTTTTTAACAAAAAGATTAAGAAAAAGAATTAAATAATAATAAAAATATTTTTAGCAATTATTAAATTAGATAATTTAGTTTTTCTTTTAATATAGTTAACAGAAAGATGTAAACAGAAAAAACAATTATTTTTAGAAAACAAATTTAAAAAACTACTAATTTTTTTTTAATATTTATACTAATTTATATCTTGCTAATATAATGTATAAATATAGTACAATAATAAATCTAAATATATTAATAGAAAAAATAAAATATATATAAGTAAAAATTTAGATATTAGAATATTACTGAATTTTTGTACAGAATTTTTAAAACTATAACTGATTATATATTATTTGCTTATCTAATAGAATATCTTTTTACTAAAAATATTCTTAATTAATTAGTTTAATTAGATTTTGCTAAAATCTGAAATTACAATTATTCTAAACTGATTAAAGTCTTGTATATAGTTTATATATTATATTTGTTATTAATACAGAGTTTTCTTTTAATAACTAAACAAGTCTTCGACTATTATAAAATATATTAAAATTAGTATTTATCAAATACAAAATAACGCTATATACAGAAATTTTTAGCTATTAATTAAAATCTATTAATTGCAAAAACAACTTTGTATTAATTTGCAGACAAATTTAATAAAACTTTTAATTTAGTATATTTTTATACAGAAATCAATAGATATCTACAAGTAAAAAATTAAAATTAGAGTTTTTAATTTTAATTTAAAATCTCTTAAATAATATTAAAGAGTAATTTATATTAATCTGTTAAATATTTTATTTTTATAAAAATTATAACTAATATATCTCAGATATAATTAACGCTATATTTATAGTATTAAAATTTTTGTAATAGTAAAATTAAAATATATAAAAGATTGACTTGCGCAATACTTTATACATAATTTTCGAAAGAAAAAATTCAAATTTTTGATCATTAATTTAATAAAAATATATCTAAATAATAAGAATAATATTTAGCTTTTAATAAATTCGATTTTTAATTTTTTAGTATTAAAACTGATATTGAAGCAATATATTTGCAGTATTTGAAATTTCTTCGATTAAGATATCTATCTTATCAAAACATCTTAAGAATTTAACTAATAGATAAAAGAAAGAGAACAATATCTAATATATTGTATATAGAAGATAGACTATTTGTAACTGCAAAAAGATATAATACAAAGATAAAGATAGCTGCAAAAAGATTTTTAAATATATAAACAATCAATAACTTTGTTAAAATTAATAAAGAAAATTGACAAATAATTGCTAATATTAATTAAATAGTAATAAAATAATAGAGCAAACATATATCTATAGACTGTTAAAAAGATTGTTAATTTAATTTTTAATTAAGTGCAAATCAGATTGCAACTTCTATTTAATAGAAATTTTAATAAAACAAATTTAGTATTTAACAGAATTTAAACTGTCGTTCAGCTGATTTAAAGCTGCTATCTAACAGTTTTTGAATTTTAGACCAGTACAACAATTAATATCTAATAGTTGTCTAATTGATATCTAATTATTTTTAAAAGTTCTAAGAGATATTAAACAAGTAGAAAACAGTTGTAAAGTAGATAGTTAGTAGTTAACTAACTCTCTGCTATCTAACTTACAACAATTTTCAATCTGGTAGTAAACAATCTATAGTTATATATAAGTATATAACACTTGTTAGATACTCAACAAACAATATAAATATTGTTCTTTTTTAAAAATTTAATTTAATTTAATTTAGTTAGTTATTAGTCTATCTTATAATAAATATTTGTTATAATTTTAGTATAAATTTTAAACTTATATAATTCTAATAATATAATCTTAAATAGCAAAATAAGAAAATCTGCAAATTTATTTTAATATAATTGAAAATTCAAATATTTTTGCAATATTAAATTAAGATTCGAAAATAATAGATTTTAAAGTATATTTAATAATTTAGTAGTTTTAGAGAATTTATTAAAATTAGTAGAGTCGAAAAAAATACTATCTTTAAAATCAAAAAATAACTCGAGAAATATAGTATTTTTAAAGTCTAAAAAAAATAAAATTCTAAATAAAATTGATAAATTTAGTTTATTAGAGTTTTTAATATAATTTGAGAGCAAAATAGTTCTTTGTTATTGTTATAATATTATTATAGAAAGTTTGTTCAATTTAGTTTTTACAGAATTTAAAAATTTGTTAATAGTATTTGCAATATTAGATTGTATAGATAAAACTATAAATAAGTATATATTGTTGTTTTGAAAACTAATTTTACTATAATTAATATTAGAATTAAATAATATTTGCTTATTGTCTAGTTAATAAATTTTTAATATTTGTCAAATTTTATCTTTGTTATCTATTATACAATAGATATACTTTTTCTTATATTTTATTAAAACTAAGAATCGAGTACAATTCTAAAACTTTTGTTAATTAGTATTTAATTAAATTTTTAATACTTTTTTTTTGTTAATTAATATATTAAATATACTTATAATTATAAAGATATTAAATACTTGTTTCGAAAGAAATAACAAAACGCTTACTAACCAAAAAAATATTGCAATATAACTTAATTGTTTGAATAATCTCTAATTAGAAATTTATAATTAAGTTAATATCTTTAATTATAATATTAATTTTTTGTATTAAGATCTAATTAAAATATTTTATATATTTGTTTATTTTAGAAAAAACTGTCAAAATAATAGATAGTAGAACGCTTAGTTACTATGTAGAAGCTAGAACTTTGTCTATCTATATATATTAATCGACGCTATTCGAATTGATTACGTAATATCGAATTTAATAGTATTAAGCTAAATAGTATTAATACTAGATTAAATCGATTATAGTATTTCGATATTTCTATCTAATCTAAATTTAGAAATTAGTTTCTATATAAACTATATTTTATATTTTATTAAATTCGAAATCTATTTTAAAACTATTAAGTTTCAAATATTTTTTTAGCGAAAGTAAAAAAAGTATATAAAAGTTCTCTATTAGCAATTTATATACAAATATATATATATTTACAAGTTCGAGATACTCTAAAATTCGAAAAATATATAAGAAACAAAATTTTAACAAAAGACTATATAGATATTGCCAATTATATTCGATAACTTTACTAGTAAAACAAAGAAAACAATAAGTACAAATTTAAATAAATAATACAAAGATCGAAAATAATAAATATAGCAACTATCTAGTTGCAAAAATAACTAAGTCTAGTATCTATATTTAAAATTACAAATAGTCTAGTTATTAAATTAAGTTAAGAGTTTATTAAAATGTTTTAAATATATTATAAAAGAGAACTTTAATTAGTTTGTTAATTATTTGCTTTTTAATAAAAAGATATTTTAATTTAATTTAACTATTTGCAATCTTTTTGCAAACAAACTAGATTTAAATATCTATATATTTTGTTTAAATATATTGCGCAAAATTCTTAGCAAATACTATAATTTTCTAGTTGTTGCAATAGATAATAATAGCAACTAAATACAATATCGAAAGTATTAATTTTTTTTTTAATAATAACAAAAGTTCTAAATATAAGTAATAACAATAGAAATAAATAAAACAATTGCAACTACTTTAACAATATTTAAAATTAAATAATTTTTTTAACAATTTATATTTGCTTAATATATTCGACTTCGCAAATAAAAAGAGCAACAATTAATTAATATTTAAATAATTAACTAATAGTAATACTCTCTAGATTAAAAATATATTTAGAGACAAAACAACAAATATTTTGATTTTTGCTCTAGTTAACATTAATATAGTCTAATAGAAAACAAATATTTTTACAAAAGATAAAATAAAGATTAAGAGTATTTTAAAAATAACAAAAAATTTGTTTAACAATTTTTTAATAAGTATTAATTAATAAGATTAAAAATATATTTGTTTATTACTAAAATAGCAAAAGCAATATTTAGTTAAATATCTAGTATTGTATATATAAGAAAATTAATTATCAATTAATAGATATAATAATAATTTAAATCGACAATATAGTTTAAATTAACAATATATATTTTAAATATATCTATAAAGATAGCAACTAATTTATACTTTTATATCTTGTAATTTTTTTAATATCTTTTTCAAATATATTTTTTAACTTAAATAGAGAGTTTAAATTGCAAAATTATATTTAATTTTAATTTCTAGATACTATTAAACAAAGTTTAAGTTAATTATTTTAAATTAATTAACAAAAACTCTTTTAACAATATCGATAAACTTTTTATTAATATTAACAATCAAAAAATTGTCTATATAGATAACAATAATAATAAAATTATTAGTAAAAATACTTAAATCAAAATTTAATAGACAAAAGTAATATTGTTTAAGAAATATTGCAAAAGTATTATAAAGTACTATATTGAAAATAATTGTTTAAATCTATAGAAAGCTTTTCTAAATTAATAAATTTTTTTGTTCTATTTAAAGTTATAAGATAGTTTTATATAGATCTCTTTATTAATATTTTTGTAAAAAAAAACAATAATAATATCTATTTGCTCTAGATTCTAATTATTAACAATAACAAAAACAAAAATAATTTTGTAATTTATAGACTTAATTACAATTATAAAGATCTTAATATAATTTAGATTTTTATATTGTTTAAAATTTTTAACAACTTAATAAGTTTTATAACAAAGAATTTTGCTATTAATTTTTTGTTTAATTTTGTAAATTTATTTTTTACAAAATATATAGTATTTGTTAGATATTAAGCAAACAATATAGATATTGCTTTCTTTTAAAAATTTAATTTTGTTTTATTTAATTAGTTGTTAATCTATTTTCTAATAAATATTTGTTATAACTTTAATATAGATTTTAGATTTATATAACTTTAATAATATAATTTTAAACAATAAAGTAAAAGAGTTTGCAAATTTATTTTAATACAATTGAAGTTCTAGATATTTTTGTAGTATTAAATCGAGATTTAAGAATAATAAATTTTGAAATATATCTAGTAATTTAGTTACTTTAAAAAACTAATTAAAGTTAATAGAATCGAAAAGAAAATTGTTTTTAAAATCGAAAATTAACTTAAAAAATATAATATTTTTAAAGTCTTAAAAAAGATAGAATTTTAAATAAAATAGATAAATCTAGTTTATTAGAGTTTTTGATATAATTTAAGAGCAAAATAGCTCTTTGTTGTTGTTATAATATTGTTACAAAAAGTTTGTTTAATTTAGCTTTTATAGAATTTAGAAATTTATTAATAGTATTTGCAATATTAGATTGCGTAAATAAAGTTATTAACAAACTTATATTGTTGTTTTAACAACTAGTTTTGCTATAATTAATATTAGAACTAAATAATGCTTTTGTATTGTCTAGTTAATAAACTTTTAATATTTGTTAAATCTTGTTTTTGTTATCTATTATATAATAGATATACTTTTTCTTGTATTTTACTAAAACTAAGAGTCGAACACAATTTTAAAACTTCTGTCAATTAGTATTTAATTAAATTTTTAACGCTTTTTTTGTTAATTAATATATTAAATATATTTGTAGTTATAAAGATATTTAATACTTGCTTTGAAAGAAATAACAAAATATTTAACAACAAAAAAGATATTGCAATATAAGTTAATTGTTTAAATAATTTTTAATTAAAAATTTACAATTAAGTTAGTATCTTTAATTATAGTATTGCTTTTTCGCATTAAAATTTAATTAAAACATTCAATATATTTGTTTATTTTAAAAAAAAAACAATTGTTAATTCGATATATATTTTGCGCTTTTTGTGTTAAACTTGAAAGACTCTATTTATATATTTATTGTTTCTATACTTAAATCTGTCAATATAATACTTAAAAAAAGCTAGTAAACTAAAATTATTTTTGTTTTTAAAATATTTTATTTGTAAGTATTTAATCTTAATATCTAGTAAAGTACAAATATAGCAAATACTATCGAAATTATCTAAAAGTATAGATTTTATAATATTAATATAAATATAATTGTTTTTCTAGCAATTAAATCTAATAAAAATTTAATAGAATTTTTTTTTGTATATATACAAGAGATACAAGTATTATTTAAAAATAATTTAATAAGATCGAAAGTATCTTTGCAAATTAGCTAATAGATATTTTATTTATTTAGATAATCGAATTGTTTGTATTATATAATTATTGTATTTTTATTAATTGTTAATAAAACAATAACAACAACAAAGAGTATAATAGATATTTTTAAATTTAAAAAATAAAAGTCGAAATTTTTAATTGCTTGAGCTTGCTAAATATTAATAGAAAAGTTATAACTAATAATTTTTTAAACAATACTAGCGTCTTTTAACTAGCTGTAGAAAATTAAATTGTAAAAAGAGTTAAATATATATTATATATTATAAATTATAATATAACAAGCTTTTCTATTTTTGTATTTAACAAATAGACAAATATTTTTAATGTCTATAACAAATAAATTGCTCTCTATATTTTCGACTAGTTGTTAAAATATTTTTGAATAAAATATAAAGATACTGGAATTTTTAAATATATATTGTAAGTATTTTGTATTAAAAACTTATTTGCGAAAGAAACAATTAACAACAAGAATTAATATTATAGTTATAGAAATAAATAATTCAAAAATTGCAAATAAAATTGTTACAACAATAAAGATAGAATAATATTTATAAATTATTGTTTTAATAGTTTTTTACTTTTTGTTATTGTTCTTTTTATTTTTGTTTTTCTTAAACTTAAACTTAAATTTAAATTTATTTTTTTTAAATTTAAATTTATTTTAATCTTTCTTTTAATTATTGTAATTTTAACTAGACTAATTGTGTCGAATCGATTAATCGAGTTCGAGTCAATTAATCGATTCAAATCTTAGCAATTCGAATTAACTCGATTCGAAAGTCTTGACAAATTTATTTCTAAAGTTAAAATCGAAAATCGAGTCAAATCGAGTCGATTTCTAGAGTTAAAATCGAAAATTAACTCGAAAAAATCGATTCGAATTGTTAAGAAATAAAATTATTTAGTAGCAAATTTAATAAACAAAAATTAGATTTTAAATTTTATTATTTTTTATCTAAATATTCTATAGTAATGCAGTAAAGTAATATATATAAACTATTTGATATTTATATAGTAAATAGATTACAACTATTATAGTCTTTTAATAAACTTCGATCTTATATTTTATCAAAAAGTATATAGTAATATATTTAAGTAATATATTTAAACTTATTAATACTATTAACTAGTTTAAGATCTCTACAATCTTGTAATTAACTTTATTTTTAATATTTTTATTATTGTTTTTACTTTTGTTATTATTATTATTGTCTTTGTACTCTATATCTTTATACTTATTATCTATTATTTTTGTATTATTTTTTGTCTTCTTTTATTTTATTTTTACTTTATTATTATTAATTTTAACTAAGTCTTTAATATTGTTATTTGTCGATTTTAAAGAATTAGATATTTTGCAATTTGCAACATTTTTATTGCTTGCAAAAATATCTTTGAATCTTTTAAATTTATTAATTATATCTAGATTGTCTGCTTTCTTTAATTTATTAAATTCTCTATAATATAGAATATATTGTTAAATTATTTCGATAATTAATATTATATATTTAATTATGTTTTTGCTCAATTTGGACTAATTAGAATTAGATTAATATATAGATTAGTTATTTTATTTATATTAGACTCTATATATACTTAAATATTAAAAGATTGTATTGTATCTATATTTTTATTCTTTAAAATTATTTGTATAGCAATTGTATTAACTTTAGTTTGTTTTGCAATATTTTTGTCTCTAATCTTCTTTATTAATTTGATTTCAAAGTATTGCGCTATAACATAATTAGTCTTTTAAATATATATATATTACTTAAATATATTATTATGCAGTTCTTTTTTTACTTTTTTATTAGTTACTATATTTTTGACATTTTTTTTTATATTAATTTGAATTTGTTTAAAGACTTTTTTAAAAACAATTGTTGCTTGCAATTTAATTAGATACTTGTAAAGTATTATACAATTAATATTTTGTTTTTTGTAAAATAGCTTTTTATCTTCGATTTATATTGTAGCACAATTTCTACTAACAATAGTCTACAAAAGAGTTAATAAAATAAATATTCTATACTTTAAATTAGTTTTAAAAATAATATATATAAATAATACAAAACAAGTCTTTTACTTAATAGTATAATATTAGCTACTTAATAATATTCGAATTTCTAAATAAAAAGAAATTTGATTTTAAAAAGTCTATTTTTTTGATTAGTTTTAATAATAATATATGCAAATAATATAAAATAAATTTGTATATCGACTATATAAATTAAGACAATAGACAATATTAAATATATTAATTAATATATAGTATTTAAACAGAAAAGTTGTCGCAATTATAAGATAAATTTATATACTTAATATTAGAATTAGAATTTAAATATTATTTTTATTTAATATTATTACAACTAAAAATTATTATCTCTATTATATTAATTATCGCATAATATATACTTTTTAACTATTAAAATTAAATACAAGTATATATATTTGTTGCGTATTATTCTATTGTATTATCTATTAAATTCTTAATTGCAAAATTAATTAATTTTTGTATTTTATATTGTTAATTCTCTTATTTAGTGTTAAAAATTCTCAACTTAACAATATATTTCCCTCTAAAACTCTAATAGCTCGAATTAAACAAGTTGATAATATATTCGAGTAATATATTTAATATATTACGCATTACTAATATACTTAATTTAGTTTATAAAATAGTAGACAAGAAATTGCAAAAAAATATAGCAACACAAATTAATTATAACAAAAAAAAGAAATCGATTAAAATAATTTCTAATATATAAAAGATAATACAAAGAAATAATATATAAAGCTATTATTAATTAAGTGTTTGTAATATAGAAGAAGCGCAAATATAAATTTGAAACAATAGTTTTATATAAAATTTGCAAATATTAGAAAACTAATAATTTATTAATTTTGAAAATATTTTTTGCAAAATTAATTTGAGAAATCTTGCAAAATAAAGCTATTAACAAAGAAAACAATAAAGAATATCGAATTTAAGTATTAATTTTATTAGTTTTTCAAAAAATTATTAAATTTTTTATAATCGATTTCTTTTCTAGTAAATATATTATTTATTTGTATTATTATTGTTTCTATATAGTATATACTAGTGTTCTACTTTATATATTTAGATAGTAATCTTCTTGCTATTTATATTAATTGCAAAACTATTAAATCTAAGAATTTGCAATTATTAAAGCAATTAATATAGAATCTAGAACTTTACTATAATAAATAGTAATAAAATTAACGTTTAAATATCTTTGTTATATTGGAATTTGAAATAGTTAACAAGAAATTAAAAATTTAAGCTATTTTATTTATTGTACTTTATTATTTGTATTATTTTGTTGCATTATTTATTAAGCGCATTGTCTTACTATATATATTTTTTGTATTCTTTTCTATTAAATATAATAATTAAAAAATATATTATAATTATATATTTAGATTATCTAAATAATTAGAGTTAAATTATTAATTTAATATCTTTAATTAAAAAGCTTAACAATTTTGTTCTATATAATTTTATAAAAAATTGTATAAAAAGAAAATTATTGTATTTTAAGAGAAATTTGAACTTTTGTTTTCTTAATTTCTTATACTAATAATATACAATTTATAGTATAATTTTAGATAGCACTATAATACTATTTTAAACAATATTATAGATTGCGCGTTATTATTATAAGAAACTAAATATACTATTACTAAGTTATCGAGACTTAATTATTTATTTTTATTATATTTAAATATATATTAAAATTAGAGATAATATAATTTTTAAAAAGTTAAAAATATTAATTTAATACAATATTAAGTATCTATTTATTTTAAATATATTATTTATCTATACTATTGCTAATAATATTTGTTTATTTATAACAATATTATAAATATAAAATCTTCTATACAATAATCTAATTATAAATAAATTTTACTTAAAACAATCTTAAACTTTATTTAAAAAGAATTTTTACTTCTATTAATTTGCTAATTATTATCTTGTATTTTGCAATATATTTTTTACAATTTAACAATAAATTTTTTTAAATTTAAATCTATAGTATAATTATAGTATTTAATTATTATAATTTGCTTAATTGTTTGCAAACTTATTTAAAATTAATTTTATTAATATATTTTTTAAATAAAACTAAAAATTTGTTTAATATTTATTGATAATACTAAATAAGAAAAAATATCTCTAATTATTTGCGTCAACTTAAGATAGTTTAAAGTATTATTTTTTTAATATTTTTATATTAAATATTTATTCTCTATAATATTAGCGCAAAGATATTAATTGTTTTTATTTTAAATCAAACAAAAGTATTAAGATTGTCGAAATAAGAATCTTACAATATTTGCGTCAAACTATAAAAAAAGTTAATTAAAAATCAAATATATTACTATATTGTATTATTTTTTTAACAATATTTGCTTTTTGTGCTTTTGTTTTTAAAACAACAACTAAATTATAATAATATCGAAAATAGACTTTAAATTTTGTGTAAAATTTTGTTTTGTAATTTATAAAACTATTATTATTTTTTTTGTTTTATATCTTGTAAAGACTTAATTTTTGTATAGAATTTAAAATATTAATAACATTGTATAATATTCTATTAAGTTTTTCTATTTTCAAATAATATTTAATAAACTTTGTCGAAGCTTTTTTACAAGCTTTTAGTATAATCTTTTTTGAAGAATAACTATAATTTGTTATAATTTTCTTTATATAATTAAGATAATTAAATACTATATTAAATACTCGAAATCTTAAATAAATGCTAGTATTAGTTGTTCGAGAAACTATAAGAGTATATTTATAGAAAAAATTTAATATATTGTTAAACAATTAAATCGATTGTTACTTGCTTTTGTCTAGTTAAATATATTAAATTTTTTGATTTTTTAAATATTTCTCTATTTAAAGATTAATATAATTACGTAGTTAATATATATAACAAAATATTAAATAAATAGAATTTTAACAAATACAAATATCTTATATTAGTTTTCGAGATTTTTTATTTTTTTGTTTTTGAAAAACTTTAAAACAAATTAAGTATTAAGACAAGCTATTAATAGTAATAATAAAAGCGCAAATCTAAATAAAATTTAGCAAATATATTATTACTTTGTATTATTATACAAACAAATATCTTTTTAATTACAACAAACAAGTTTGTACTTTTTGCAATATTCTAAACTTGTTAATTTTCTAATTAAAGAACAATATTGTTAATAATTGTTTTTAATTTAAGAGTTGCAATAAAGTTTTAAACTATTAAATTAATAATATAGATTAAATAAGAAATAGAATTTTGTTATTTATTTTATTAAAATTCTTGTTAATTTAAGACTTTATTAAGTTTATCTTTAAAAAATATTGTTATTGCTTATATAATTAGTAACAACTTTAAGAAATTTGTTTTTAATTTCAAATTTTTTTAATATCTTTATAAGTTTTAATATTAATTGTCGATTTATATATTTAATATTAAGAGAAGTAAATTTAATAAAATATTTGCGATATTAAAATATAATATTAATTTAATATATTAATATTTTAAGATAAACAACTTTTTAAGAACTAGACTATATATTTAAAGCAATAAAAATATATTAAAACTCTTTTAAATCTAATCTAATTTTGTTACAAATTTAATTAAAATCTATAAAAATTAATTTCGATAGTTTAATACAATTTAGAAGTACTAAATTTAATCGAAGTATTTCTAGTAGTTTTTAAAAGTTCGAATTATTAATAATTCAAAAGAGTAGATTTAAATTAACAAATATCTTATATAGTTAATTTTCTCAATTATCTCTATTAAAGAATAACAAATTAATATAATTTTTCTTCTATTAATATATTAGTTTTGCATTATTTATTTGTATTATTAACAATAACTTACGCAAATAAAAACTAAATCGATTATTAATTGTAATCGAGATCTTTTTTGTTTTAAACAAAATGCAAATTAAAAATATTTTTTTATATTTAATATATTTAAATAATTGTATACAATAGAATAATTCAATATTTTTTGACAACTTTTGCAAACAATTTTTGACAAATTATTAATAGTCGAGACTATATAAATATATTTGTTTCAAAACTTAAATTGTATTTTAATATTAATTTTTTTAATTTAATATAAATAAACAAGTCTATTTTGAATTTTGTGCAAGATACTCTTATTAATTGTAGTTAGACTGATCGCGTCGGATCGAGTTATCAAGTTCGAGTCAAGTATTCGATTCAAATTAGATCGAATTAGTTTTAAAAGTTGAAATCGAATTGTCGATTCGATTTCTAATATTAAAATCGACAATTCGAATCGAATTGCAAACTTAAAATCGAAAATCGATTCGAATTATTAAGACTTAATATTAATATAAAGAAATTCTAAAATAAATAGTAGAAATTAGAAAGCTATATTTTGTTTTATAATTTCTTAATAGTAAATTATCTAGTAATATATTAAGATAATATATTTAAGCTATTTAGAATTAAAATTTAAAAAGTTAATTTAATTGTATTTTAAAAGAGATTCGAATTTTCGACACAATATAAATATTAAATAGATTAATATTATTTATAACTAGTTTAATATTAATATTGCAATATATTTTTAAATTCGACAACAACTATTAACAATTATATTTGCTCTAATTACTAAGCTATCGAAACTTGCTATTTAAATCTATTCTATCTATTTATATATAAAAAAATAATACTTAAACAATAGTAAAATTATCAAAATATCAAATATATACTTTTAGTGCATTATTAAGAATTAAAGTCTTTAAATTAAATAAAATAAAATAAAATTATATATAAGTTGCAATTTTAATATTTATTTTAATTACAATTTTATAATACAAAAAAATAACAAGATAGAATATACAATATAATAATATATTAAAGCAATATATTATAATTGTTCTTATAATAGTAGACTCTCTAAACTATATATATAAAGCTATCAATTTAAAATCTTAATAATTTTGTTTGTTTTATTATTATTTTAAATAGTTTAATTTGAGTTATTTTCTATTTTGTTATTATTTTTGTTGTTGTTATTTTTATTAATTTTATTGCTATTAATTTTATTGTTTTTGCTTTTATTTTATTTTTTTTATTATTCTTATTATTTGTTGCTAAATAGTAGTTATAATTTAGTTTTTTTATATTATTTTAAGTCTTATATTAAGTCTTTTATCTATAATTTTTTTTTTAATTATATTATTAAGATTTTCTATTTTAAAAATAATAAAATTTGAAATATCTCTTTTCTTTGTATTGTTGAAAATTGCAAATTTTTTAACAAAAATATTAAACAATTTTATAGAATTGTTATTATTAGTTTTTTTTAAGTTATTTAAGCTATTGTAATAAATAATTTGTTGTTAAATAATTTTTACAATTAATTTTATATAGATCGAAAAGCTTTTATTAATATTAAATTTGCTATTAATACTTAATTATAATATTATTTAGCTTAAATATAAAGTACAAATAATATATGTAAATAATATATATCTTTTTAGAAGATAATTTTATTGCTATATTTGTATTTTTAAATAATTTTTGTATCTTTTTAATAATTTTAAATTAATTTTTTTTTGCTTTTTGTCTAAATTTATTTTTAAAATATTTTGCTATAAAATTGTTTATATTATATACTTTATTGTATTATCTAAATATATTATTATTATAAAAATCTTAATTAATTTGATATTTGTTAATTTTATTTTTAATATTTTTCTCTATATATTTACAATTCAATATAAAAATTTGTTTTTAAATAGTTGTTTTACGCAATTTCTTAAATTAAATTAAAATAATTTTGCAATTATTATACTATTTTCGATACAATTTCTTTTTATTATTATTTTATTTTTATGCGCAATTGTAACTTGCAATACTTTTTGAATTAATTAATAGTATTTCTATTATTTGTATATATATTTAGCTTATTTTACAAATAATATATAGAAATAATGCAATTATATAGTAATTTAGAAATTTTTTACAATATCTAGTAGAGTGCGATAGAATTTAAAAAATAGAAAATTCGAAAAAATTAACAAAATTATAAATAATATATTGACAAGTAATTTTATTGAAATAAAGTAAAAAATATATATATTAGAATTAGAATTAATATTTATTTATTAATACTTACTTTAAACTTTTGTTAATACAAAATTGTTATTTCTTTATATTAATATATATTTAATTTTATTAATATATTACGCAAGTTTATATTTGTTAATTGCTTTGTTATTTATATTATATATTTATATTGTTAATTACTAATTTAAGTCTTTCTTTTTATACAATTTTTTAACGCGTTTGCACTAGTTAAGATTATTAAAACTATTACTTATTTTACTATAACTTTTTTGAATTTTGTTTTAAACTCAATATCTTTTTTTTACGTTTATATAATTTTTTTTTTAATATTGTTAAATTTATTATCTTCTTTAATAACTTGCGTAAAGTAGATAGATAATATATATAGATAATACAAAATATCTTGTCTAAAACTAATATATTTAATTTGTTAGTTTGTCAATTGACTTTAAAGTTTTTTTGTAATAAACTAATTTCTTAATCTAAATATAATAGAATAAACAAAAGCAAAAAAAAGTTTTAAGAAGAAAAAAATATTAAAAAAAAAGGATTTAAGATACTAATATAGTTAAGATAATGCAAACAAATAATATATTTTCGACTAATATACTAATATTTTGCAATAGTATATACAAAAGTAGAAGTTTAATATTGTTACTCTTTATAAGATTTAAAAATATTAGAAATTAATTAATTTTTTTATTTTTTAACTTGTATTTTAGCGTCTAATTTGTAAGTTTCTCTATAATAAGATTAATAATTACAAGCGTAATTAAATTAACTATTGTATTTAGAGTTTAGCTTTAACAATATTTCAAAAAGCAACAAAAATATTTATAATTACTTTTTTTTTTAATAAGTGTATTATTTCTTTGTATTACTATTATAATAACAAAATTATAATTAATATCTTGCGTACTATAGATTCGAATCTTGCGATTATTTATACAAAATATATAATATTTTAGCTAAAAGATTTGTTTTTTATTAAGAATTTTATAAAATAATTCGATTTTTTAAACTAAAAATTTTACAACAATATTATGTTTTTCTTTTTAAGCAAATATAATATATTGTTTTTTTTAAACAATTATAATTGTTCTTTGTATTAGTTAAAATTCAAAATTTCGAGATTTTATTATTAATAAATCTCTTCTAGCAATTTAATTTATTAAATATATTATTTCTTTGTATTATTACTAATAGTATCTAATAATTTTTGTAGTTATTAAAAATAATTTTTTTTCGAAAATTAATTAATTTATAAATAAATCTAATCTAAAACAATTTTAAAATTTAGTATAAAAAAATCTTCTTTTCTATTTATTGTTTAATTGTTATTTTTTTCTTTATAATATATATTTTACAATTTAAGAACAATCTTTTTTGTATCTAGATTTATAGTATAATTAAAGTATTTAATTATTATAATTTGCTCGACTATTTGCAAACTTATTTAAAATCGATTTTATTAATATACTTTTTAAACAAGACTAAAAGTCTATTTAATATCTCTCAATAATACTAAATATAAAAATATATCTCAAATTATTTGTGTTAGTTTTAAAAAGTTTAATATATTGTTTTTTCAATATTTTTAAATCGAATATTTATTTTCTACAATATTAATACAAAGATATCGATTGTCTTTATTTTAAATCGAACAAGATTATTAAAATTGTTAAAATAAAAATCTTGTAATAGTTACAATAAACTATATTAATATTAGTAAAAATTTATATATATTATTATATTGTATTATTTTTTTAGCAATAGTTGTTTTTTGCGCTTCTATTCTTAAATTAACAATTAAATTGTAATAATATTAATAATAATTTTTAAATTCTATTTTGTATTTGTTTTTATAGTTAAAAATATTATTGTTTTCTCTCTTATTTTACAATTTATAAAGACTAACTTTTTGCGTAGAATTTAGAATATTAACAAGATTGTATAATATATTGTTTAATTTTTCTATTCTCGAATAGTATTTTGCAAGTTTTGTTTAAATTTTATTGCAAATCTTAAATACAATATCTTTTGAAAAATAAACGTTAATTTTTATTATCTTCTTTAGATATTTAAAATAATTAAATATTGTATTAAATATTCGAAATTGTAAATAAATATCTATATTAATTGTTCGCAAAACTATAAGAGTATATTTGTAGAAAAAAATTAATATATTGTTAATAAGCAAAACTAAGTTCTACTTGCTTTTATTAAATTTAACTTGTTAAATTTTTGAACTTTAAAAATATTTCTCTATTTAAAGATTAATATAATTGCGTAATTAATATATTTAACAAAGTATAAAATAAATAGAATTTTAACAAATACAAATATTCTATATTAGTTTTTGTAATTTTTTATTAATTTTCTTTTAAAAAACTTTAAATCGAAGCAAATATTAAGCTAAGCTATTAATAGCAATTGTAAAAACACAAATCTAATAAATTTAATATATATATTATTTTTTTGTATTACTACAAATTTAAATATCTTTTTAATTATATTAAACAAGTTTGTGTTTTTTGCAATATTTTAAAATTGTTTATTCTTTAATTGTACAACAATATTATTATTTGTTGTTTTTAATTTTATAGTTAAAATAAAATTTTAAGTTATAAAATTAATTATATAAGTTAAATAAGATATAGAATTTTATTGTTTATTTTATTAAAATTTTTGTTAATTTAAAATTTTGTTAAATTTGTTTTTAAATATATTGTTATTATTTGTGTTATTAATAATTATCTTAAAAAACTTGTCTTTAATTTTGAAAGATTTTAAAATCTTTACAAGTTTTAATATTAATTAACAATCTATATATTCGATATTAAGAAAAATAAATATAATTAGATATTTGCGAAATTAAAATATAATATTTATTTAATATATTAAAACTTCTAGATAGACAATTCTTTAAAAACTAGACTATATATTTAAAACAATAAAAATATATTAAATATTTTTAAAATCTATCTTAATTTTCTTGCGAATTTAATTATATTTGGAAAGAACTATCTTAAATAATTTGATACAACTCAAAAATATTAAATTTAAACAAAATATTTCTAACAATTTTCAAAAATTAAAATTGTTAATAGTTCGAAAAAACAAATTTAAATTTACAAAATTTTTGTATAGTTAATCTTTTTAATTATTTTAAATAAATAATAATAACAAATTAATATAACTCTTCTTTTAATAAATTGTTAATTAAATATTATTTATATATATTATTAATTGTAATTTACGCAATTAAAGACTAGATTAATTGTTGTTTATAATTAAAATTGTTTTTGTTTTAAACAAAAAAAGAATAGAAGATATTTCTTTATATTTAATATACTTAAATAATTGTAAACAATAAAATAATTTAAAATTTTATAATAATTTTTGTATATAATTTTTAAAATATTATTTACAATTAAAACTATTTAAATATATTTATTTTAAAACTTGAATTGTACTTCTATATTAATTTTTTTTGTTTAATATAAATTGACAAATTTCGATTAAATTTTGTTTAAAATATTGTTGTTAATAATTGTTTGTAATTATTATACTTAAAATTAAGTATTAGTATTTGAATTTTATTTAATATATTTGTTTCTCTCTCTCAAAACAAGCAATAAATAATTGATAAATATTCTGTTAAATATCTTGTAAAGATTTCTTTTTCTAGTATTAATAGCAAAAGTAAGAAAATTCTAATTAGATTAATTTGCAAATTAATTAAGATATAAATTACTAAATAGCAAATTGCAAAAAATAGATTTGCTAGAATTCTTTTTGTTTAAAGATAGTAATTAATTTAAAACTTTTAAAGAATTTAATATTTTGCAAACAAAAATACAAATATAATATAACTATATTTTTTAACAATTTAAGAAAAAAATTCGAAAACAAAAAAATAATGCAAAAAAGTAATACAAGTAGCAACTAATATAAGTAAGTTATTCTAAAATAATATAAGCAAGAGTAGTTTTTAAATCGAAGCATATTACTTAATATTGTAGCAAAAAATTGAAATTATAATAAAGTATATTTAAAAATAGAAAATCTTAATATAATAATATTATATTCGATTTCTTAATAATTCGATTTAATTTCAAATATTAAAATCGAGAATTAAGTCGAATCGAATTAATTCGATTTTAAAATAATAGAAATTAAATCGAATTTTAGATCGATTTCTAATATTAAAATTGTTCAATCGAATTAATTTCAAAAATTGAAATCGAAATCCGATCCGACAATTAGTCTAATTGTAGTATATAACTATTATTTTTTAAACTAAATCTTAGTATTTGTATTTTAATCGATATATTTGTTTTTGTCTTTTAATTTAAATAATAGAAAATTATTTAAAATTTTATTTGATATTTCTTAAAACTCTCTTTTTCTAGTATTAAATATACAATTAAAATTTTAATTAAATTAACTTGCAAATTAATTAAGATATAAAGTACTAGATAGCAAATTACAAAAAATAGATTTACTAGAATTATTTTTGAATAAAGACAACTATTAATTAGAAACTTTTAAACAATTAAATATTTTATAATCAAAAATAGTATAAACAATATTTTTGAGTAGTTTAAAGAAAAAATTTCTAAAATAGAACAATAATACAAAAGAATAATACAAGTATAAAATAAATTAAGCAAAATTTTATATTAACAAGTAATTATAATATAATAATATAGCAAATTGTAATCTTAATAATATATTATAATTATATAGATTTTAAAATATTAATTTTTAATATAATAATACAATTTTCGATTTCTTAATAATTCGATTCGATTTCTAATATTGAAATCGAAAATTAACTCGAATTAAATCGAGTCGATTTTAAAAAAGTAGAAATCGACTCAAATTTCAATTCGATTTCTAATATTAAAATTGTCGGATCGAGTTAATTTCAATAGTTGGAACCAAAATCCAATCCAACAATTTGTCTAATTTTAACAATACTTGTTTTTGTAACACGAAAAGAAAGACGACTCTCGGAGCACGAAACAAGCAAGACAACTGGTTGTATAGTATAATAATTGATAATCAAACTAGAAACGAATGCTAGCTAGATAGATTCTAACTAGTGGCAGCTAGATAGATTCTAACTAGTGGCGACTAGCTAGATGGATTCTAACTAATAGCGACTAACTAGACGATGCTCGCATTAAGTACTTTTCTTTCAGAAAGTTTATAGCGCTCTTATCAACTGTTCTTTTGTAGTTATTAATCTTGTTTTTTCTATCGATTTAACTATTCTGTCGAATATCTATTCTTTATCGAATCTATTTGTTTTGCTAGATATTCTCGATCTACTAACTAATTTCTTTGTCAATCTTAATTTGTCGACTTTTATCGACAATAATATATTCTATTTGCAAATTGTTGTACTCTTGTATTTTAATTTTTTAGTTGTTAAAAATATTTAGAGATTTAAAAAAATTCGAATAATATTTCTTGTAGCTTGTATTAAGAACTTTGTTGTAGACAATTTTTAAATTGTTGTTTATCAATTTAAGCAAGTAAAAAAGTATATTTTCTATTTAATATTGTAATACTAAGAACTATTCAAAAGCGCAATCTTTTTCTTTATTTTTTTTATTAACAAAGTCTCGAATTTAAATTAAAATAATTTTTAGATTAATCTAATTGTTGTTTGCAAATATTATATTAATAATTTTTAATATTGTTTTTTATCGAATATCTTTTTTTGCAACTTTTGTAATTTATATATTATTTATATTATTTAAACAATTGCTAATCTTTTTTGCAATAGCTATATTATAAATACTTTTTGTAGAAAATGTAGAAAACAATAATAATAAAATTTTGTATATTTTGTTTTTAACAAAAATCTTTTTGATTTGTAGCTTGTCTAGAAAGCTCTGCTTTATACTATCGAATATAATAGATAATATTAAACTAGATAAAACAACAACAAACAATTTAAATATTTCGATAGCAATTTAAGCAAACAAATATATAGATAGCTCAACTTTCAAAAATAATTAAAAAGAGATTTTAGCTACAAAAAGAATAGTTGTATTCTAATTATTAACTTTTACTTGTTCGAAAATATAACAAATAACTAGAAAGAGATTTAATAATATTTTGTATTTGTATTTTTTTACAAATTTTAGTTCTATTAATAAAATATTGTTAATTTCGAAATATAAATTGTCAATTGTTTTTACAAATATATTTCGATTATATTGTTAAAAAAAGTAATCGATAATATATATTCTGAAATTGAGTTTGCTACTAAGTATATTCTCGATAAGCGCAATATATTGTTTGTAGATATAAACTTAATTAGTTATACTATTTACAACAACAAAATTTAGAAACAAACAATTGTTTAATATATTTTTGTTTGTATTAAACAATCTCTTCTATATATTTGCTTATAATTTGATAAGAATTTTTGCTGCAATTATACAACAAATATTATAACAACTTAAATCTATATATATTTTAGATTAAATTAATTTTTTATTTATTAAAACAATATTTAATAATAGTAAATTAATAGTATTTTTAATTTAGCTAAAAGCAAACTAATTGTTTTTTATTTTAGTTAATTTTTTATAAAGTGTTTTAAATACTTTTGTGTTTAATACAAAATATTTTATATTTTTTTGTTGTTTAATATATTCTAGATTAATAGTAAACATAATATCGATTATATAGAGAATCTAAATATTATCTTAAAAAAATTGCAAAAAATATACAATATTTATCTATCTAATATTTATTATTTCGACGTTCTTGTATTGTAAAGACATTGTATAGATGCTCTTAAATTAATAAACAATATAGCAACTATTGTTTTTGTTATTGCTATTAATCTTTGTAAAGTTGTTGCTAATTTTTGATTTCTTTTATATTAATTTATTGTTTACTATATTCGACTTTTCGACTAAATAAAATAAATCTACAAATAATATCTAGTAATTAAAGTCTAATATAAATATTAATTTGTTATTTACAAATTTTTTAATAGAGAACAATACAAAAGAAATTTTGACTTCTAAACTAGATAGATCTTTAGAAAATATAAAATATAGTTGTAGTAAATTAACAATTAAAATAAGTAAAAGAGAGTTAAAATATATTAATAAAGAGAAGAATACTAAATAATATTTGTAATTGTGCTAAATAAATAAATAGTAAATAAAAATATATTATATTGCAACTTTAAATCTAAATCTAATTATTAGATATATAAAAACAATATATATAAGAGATATAAGTTTAATATCTTTAGTATAGTTAGATATAATTGCGAGATTTAGACAAGACTATTTGTTTTTATTTTGCAAAATCTATTTTGTCGATATTTAACAAAAAAATTGTTCTGTTTAATAGTTTGTAATAGATAATTATTGTTCTGCTTGTTAAAGTATAAAAACAATAATAGATTGCTATCTTGCTTGCTATTTTGTAAAAAAGATAACGCATTGCTATTTTGCTTGTCAATCTATAAAAAGATTTGATTTTTCTCTTTTGCAATAGCTTAACTATCTATTGAATTAAAACAACAAATAATATTCGATATAAATATATTGTATTTCTTCTTGTAAATCTGAACAAACTCTTTAATTTTATCGAGCAAATTTTTACTATATTAACAATCGAACTTCAAACTATATTTTTTCTATTAAACTAAGAATTTTAAGATAAACTCTTCTTATTTATATTTATATATTCGATAATTAATTAGAGTCTCAATTTTATACAAATATTAATTTTTGTTAAATTTCTCGATCGACTCGAAATAGTCTAGTATTAAATAATTGTAAAAGTCAATATCAATTAATACAAGCTTCAAGTTTGCTATAGAAATAACTAAATAAATTTTTCAATTTTCTAACAGTTTAAATCGATAGACTAGATTTTTTTTTCAAGTATTTTAAAAAAATCTATGCGCTAAATAGCAAACTTAAGTAATTTAATTAACAACAAACTATATTTCTTGTGCAATTGCAAAAAAGTCTTATTTTCTATTTTAAAAGATAAAAATTGATAATACTTGTTGTAGATAAATTTGAAAATTATATTAGTTTAGACTATAAAGATTTCTGTTTTGCTAATATTTACTGTTCTTTTTTTAAATTAATTTTTGTTTTGCTTATCTAGTTTTAACAACAATATCGAGTTTTGTATCTTAAAATCTATAATAAACTTGTTAAACAAAAGTTTAATTAATAAATTAGAAAGATTGTTAAGTTTTGCTCTTAATATAGAAAAAAAAGCAACTTAATCGAAACTCGAATTGTTAGTTATTATATATTAGAATACAATTTCGACTATTTAATTAATCTATTTGCTCTAGTTATTTGTTTGCAAATAATAGACAATTAAAATCAAAAAACTAATTTCAAACTTCTTAAAAACAATTTTTCAAAACTTAGAAAGAAATTTTCGATTTCAATTATAAATAAATGTTTTTAATATATTTTAATCTGCAAGTTTGTCGACTAGTACTATTGCTTAATTTTCTACAATATAGATAGTTTTTTCTAAAAAAATAGTAATTTTCTTTAAGAACTTGCAAATAACAAATATAGCAAAATTTATATTTTGCACACTTGATAATACTAAAATAAAGTCGAAACTTACTATATAAAAAAAAATTAAAAAACTAATAATTAAATTAAAACTACTATACAATTAATATTGCTTAGTTTAATATATATTATACTAATAACAATAAACTACATATTGTTTTAATTGCTTAGTTAGCTTTTAAAAATAGAAATTTGTTGTAATTGTTTTGTATATTTTTAAAAAGTCTATATAATAATTATTGTTATAAATTTGTTTAAAAATCTTTTTCTCGAAATTTTTAGACAAGTACAAACGCTTTCTTTGCGCATAATTAGTAAAATAGATAAGTTTGTTGTTTAGTATAAATTGAATTTCAAAAGATATAGAAACTCTCTACAAAGTTCTTAAAATTTTTGTTTATTTAATAAAGTAATTGTAGATATTAGTAAAACATATTCGAAAGTCGATACTTATTTTAATAAGATAAATATAAAAAGAAATTGTTTTGTTTGCTATATTCTATACAACAATATTCTTTTTCTCTTTAGTTGTTTGCTCGACTAGTCTATTTATAGTATTTGTCTTAATATTAATTTCGACAATTGTTTTTGTTTTGTTATAGAAAACGTTAATATTGTTAAATATATTTTAATTATTGTTTAGTTTTTTCTTTTTTGTTAAAACAACAAATCTTAATAGAGTATCTAAAACAATATTAAATTAATTCGAACAATAACAAATATCTAAAATAAATTGCAACAAATATTAAAAGATTCTAATTAGTTTTAAATTTAACTTGTCGATTAACAAAAATAATAAAATAATCTATTTAACAATCTTTGTTGTTGTCAAATAATCTATATAGACTACAATAGATTATCTAAAAACTTTAATAAGATATCGAGTTTTTCTAGTTGTTCAAATTAATGCAACAATCTTTAACTTAATAGATTAATAATAAGATTCAATTGTAATAAATATTTTTAACAAAAACAAAATATACTAGATATTTGTTTTTCTAAAATTGTCTAATATCAAATTGCTCTTAATATAATATATTTCGATATTAAAGTTGCGTTTCTTTGTTGTATCTAAATTAATATAGAGACATTAACTATTATTAAAGTAAATTAAAAAGTTAAAAGTTATTAAAACGTATTAAAACTAAATATAAAATTCTTTTAATATCGACAAATCTTTAATAGATATTATTCTAATATATATTTTGCGTTTCTAACTATCTAGAGTCGAAACTCTCTTTAACAATTGTATTTTTTTGCTCTAAAAAGTATCAATTTTTTGTATATATTACGCGATTTTATTTTGTTAGTAATTGAAAAAATTAAAATAGATTTTAAGAGTTTTTAAATTTTTTGAAAATCTAATTCTTTTAATAACAGCTATTTGTTTTTTAATTATAAATAGATCGAAAACATCTATTTTCTATTTTAACAATATAATGCTCGAATAGTTTAAGAAAGTCTTTTTTAAATTTAAGATAACTCGAAGTTTAATAAATTTAAGAAAAAGTTAATTAAAATAATCTAGATACTAGACAAATATTTAAAAAAAAACTGTAATATTGTCGATATAAATATATACAAATTCTCGAAATTCTCGCAATTGCTTGTCTATTACTTGCTATATATACGCTAAAGAGTTTTTAAATTCTATAGCAACTATCTATAGTTTCTTTTTTTCTTAATAACTAATAAGAAAGAATTTATATTTGTCTATTATAATTATTAAAAACTAAAAAAAAAAATTTAGACTATTTATTAAACTGATATAATTGCAGTCTCTTATATAAGCGATAATATTATTTTGTATTAGAATAGAATAACTATTTGTAACAACAAGTTTATTGAATTCTCTAATATCTATTATAACTTGTAACTTTTTCTCGAATTTATTTAGTTTATTAACAATATATTAGACAACAAATACTAAAAATTCGAAAAAAATAAGTTTTTTTAATTATTTTATTTTGTTCTATTAATAAAGTTTGTTAAATTTTTTATCAACTACTTGTTTGTCTCGAATATCTAATAGATAAACTTTATAAACAATACAAGAAGTATCTATCGAATTTTAGTTCTTTGTAAAAGATACTATTATTTAGTTGTTTTTCGATAGATTAATTGTCTTTCTACTATCGATCTATAAATTGGCAAATTTGATAGTTAATATCTAAAAAAAACTAATTTTATTTAAAAATCTATATATACAAATATTGTTTAACAAAATAATTTGACAATTATTTTTCGATATATCTATTTGTATTTTTTCTTTTGTTACTTATAGATATTTCTCGATATTAATTTAATAGCAATTCTGCTCTTTATATTCTATCAAAAAATTAAAATTAATATATCTATCGATAGTTATTAATACTAAATTGATATTGCAAATATAGATAGAAGATACGCTAAAATTGACAATATAAATATATATATTAACAAATTTTAACTTAAATAGATAGTCTTTGTCTAGCAAAAATTGTAGCAAATAAATAGATAATTCAATAATTGTATTAATATCGATAATTGTTTTTCGACTTGTTTTCAAGATTCTACAAATTTGTATATTGTTTTTTGCTATAATTTTAAAATCGATTGTTAGTTCTTAACAACTATTAACTATTAATATTCTATTATCTAGATTTACTATTATTTGCTCTGAAATTATAATATTTATTTTAAAAAGTATCTTAACTTTTAGATAATCTACTATATAGATCTTTCGACAAATATAAGTTATTGCGCTTTTATTATAAGTTTGTTCTTTAATATATATATTAAAAAGTAGATAATTGTTTATAAAATACTTCTTGATATCGACTCTGCGCACTAAAATAAAAGTATCGATCTTTTTTAATAGATATTTTAGTATAAACTTGTTTAGAAACTAACAATCGATTAAAAATATTATATATTTTGTGTTAACACAAATAGAATATATAATATTATATTAAACAAATTTTAGAAATATTGTTGCATAATAATATAATCGAAAAACTAATTTAATATTAGCAACAACTATTGTATCGAATTTAATTATATTTAAATTATCGACAATTTGATTTAAATCTATTAGACTAGAATTTGTCTAAAAAAATTCAATATAATTTTTTTTTATTCGACAGTTAAGATTGTAACAACTTTATAGATATCTAAATAGCTTATTTCTTAAATAATAAATATATTAACAAATTTAATAGATTAAGCAATCTAGAATAATATTAATTTCGAAATCGATATAATATATATCAACTTAATAAATATTAATTAAAATAACAAAGAAATCTATACAGTTAATTTGCTCTCTATTAACTAATTGTTTGTTCTTAGTATAATAGACTAAAATTTTAAAGAACAATTTCTTGTCAATATATTCTGCACTAAAATAAATCGAGATCTCTAACTACTATCTATTATAAAAATTAAGAACAAAAGATATTATATAATACGTTAAAATAATATAGAATTAATAAAAAATTTGCTAATATTTAGACAACAAATAGTTCTTTTGCTAATATAGATATTGCTAATAGCTATATAGTTGATAAATTAATTGTTGTTTTTAAATTCGATACAAATTGCGATTTTAATTTTCTCTAATATTATTGCGTCGATTGTTTGTTTTAAAAAAAAAAGAATTTTTATTTTTGCTATTAATTTGAGTCTCAATATTAGAGACAATAATTGTTAGATATTTAGATATCGACAATTTTTTTGTCAAATTAAACTGCAACAATATAAATTGTAAAAATATAAACTACAACAACTATATTATTAATTAATATTAATCGACAATATATTTAGAGTTTTGTACTAAAAAACAAAATAAATATTTAGCAAAATTCTAATAAATATTGTAATATAATATATGTAGAAAATAGATTGCATATATTTGTACTAATACAAAGAGTTAACAATTTACTAGTTAACTAAATTTGAAATTTTTGTTATACTTGTTAGTTTTTAAACTATATTTTGTTTGTTATCGAATAAATATAATTTTAAAAAACTCTTGTTTTGTTTCGAGCTTTTTAATAAAATTCTAAATTGTAATAGTTATTGTAAATATAATTACTATCATTTTAAGTTTTAAATCGAGTTGTTGTCAAACTTAAATTAGTTAATTTTGCAAGTTAAATATTTTAACAAATTAAAAATAGAAAACAATATTCTAAAAATAGTTAATTGTTTTGCAATTGTTTATTGTATTTTTTGCAATAAAAGATTTCGATATTAATTTATCTAGAATTTTACTAATTTGTATTTTGAATTATATTTAAAAATTATTTGTAAAATCGATTAGCAATATTGTTCGAAAAACTTTTTATTTAAAATTTTTAATTTTTTTGAAATACTATATTATTGTTGATTCTTGAAAGCAAAAAAAGAGATTTTTACAAACAACAATTTTGTCAATAATATAAATATAGTTGTTTATTCGATCTACAAAAATAAAAATTTCGCAATAGATTGTTTTCTTATAAACAAAAATAATAAATCTTGTATTGTAGTTTTCGAAAATATTTAAATAAAAAAATTTAATATTTGTAGTTCTAAATTTAGTTAACAGCTATTTGCTATTAACAATCGAAAACTTCTTTTTATAAAAATAATTAATTTATTGTCTAGCGCAATTCTAACAAAAAGAATTTCTATTAAAATTTGAAATAATTTGTCTAATTTTGTTATATATAATATCTCGAAATTAATCGACTATCTAAAAAATAAAAATAAAATTCTTTTGTTAAAATCGATTTTAATAGATATATTTTAACTAACTAAAATACTAATCGAAATTCTAATTTTTGTACTAATTTTTATTTGTATAGTTAGTTGTCTAATTAAAAGCAGTTTGTTGTTCGACTTGCTACTTAAAAATAATAGCAAAAACTAACTGTTTATAGTTAGTAATCGAAGCTAACTATACAAAGATAGCAGTCGAAATTAACTACTGCTCGAAAATAGTAAAATAGACTAATTGCTATTCGAGAACAGTTGTTGTTGTTGTTGCAATAATTAATTGTCTAAAGTTATTTGTAAAAACAAATAGAAAAACAGAAACTTTCTGTTTCTAACAACTATTAGTAAATACAGATAGTAGAAAGAAAGATATTTATTTGAAAGTACTCTAATTCTATTAATTGTTTGTTAGTTGTCTATTCTATTAACAAAATTTACTAATAGATAGATCTAATATTGTTTCGATTATCAAATACTATCTACTAAAAGCAAAAAAACAATTGTTGCAATTTCTAGATAGAAACAAAGATAATTTTTTTCGATTTAAACTTGTATTTTTATCGATTAAATAGTTGTCAAATCTTAAGATATTCTTATACTAAAAATTATTATTTAATAGATTCGAAAACTGATTTTTAATAATCTAAAAAGATAAAAACTAAACTTAACTATCTATTGTCGATAGATTAAAATATAAAAAAATAAATAACTATTTTGTCGAGTTAGAGCTGCTACTCAAGTAGATGCTCGCATTATTTTGCTATTATTTTAATTGTTTTTAAATCTATTGCTTTTTAAAATAAGATATAGTTCTAAATATAACTTTTAGCAATTTAATTTTTAATAATTTTTTTTTTGCAACTTGTATATTTCTTTTGTTTAATATATACAAAGCTAAAATTGTTAACAATAGAAAGAATATCTTTTGTAATAGTAGTTAATTTAGTAGCTATTATTAAAATTAAGATAGTATTAATAGTTAAGATATCTATTAAATTAATATATTAAATCTTGTAGTTATAAATAATAGCAAACAATTTTTGTTTTCGAATATTATTTTTGTAAAAAAACTTATATTTGAATATTTATTAATTAATAAAGAAACAAACAATATTGTTAAAATCAATTAGATATTAAAAGATAAATTAATTTTTATCTATAGCTAGATTGTTTAAATAAATAGATAATCTATTAATAATATTGCAAAACTTAATTTTGTATTTGCTAATATTCTAGAAGTTAAAGATCTTAAGAGATTCAAATTTGACAAATTTTTTTATTAGTATATTTAACTCTTTAAATTTATATATTTTAATAAGTTTTTAATAAGTTTTTTTAATTAAATCGATTTTCTTTATATTGTAATACAAATCTTTATTAACAATATTTTAAAATATATTTATATTTTTTTTGTTATTAGTATTCTATTTAATTTGTTCTTCGATAATTATATTAAGCAAATTAATAAATTTTATATTTGTTTTAATATATTTCTAGAATTTAATCTATTTAAGAACTTTAAATAAGTCTTATTTTTAAATAAGAAAATTTATACTATTATTAATTTTAGCAATCTATTTAAGAGCTGCAAGAGATAACGCAAAAATACTAATAGTTATAATAGTATTAATATAATTTGCTATTTGAGAGCTCTATTAATAGCTTGTAAGCAATAAATAGTAATACTAGTAAATATAGTAAAGAAACGCGATTGCGTAATAAAGATTTTGATAAAGATATTTTAGCTATTAAATTACGAAAATTAAGTAAATTAATAGAATTCAAATTAGAGATCTAGTTTAATAGATACTCTTCGAAGAGTTTAGATAAAAAAAAAAAAAAATTTTTTTGTTAATAGTATTAATTTAATCGATTTTGTTAATTATAGTTTGAGCAAAATCTTAATAGATAAACAATTAATAAGTTTTTAAATAAATCTTATATTTTTGTTGTTCTATTTTAAAATTATAACAAATATAGATTTAAGCAAATTTAGTAAATTTAATTTGTTTAAAAGATAGAGTATTGATAGAAAATTTCTAATTAAATTGTTGTTTTTGTTTAATTGTAGATAAAACTTGTTAATTATCTAGAATCTAATTAGATTACTTAAATTTTTTTTTTTTAATTTTAACAATTATAAAAATAGCAATATTATTTTGTATTTTTGCAATTGTTAAATCGATTTTTCTAGTCTTTTTATTTTAATAAAATTAGATATTAGTCTTTTTGATCTAAATTTTTTGTGTTTTTGCAATAATTAAAAACTTTTTAATTCTATTTAAATATAATTAATTACTATTTAATTAAGAGTTGTATCTAGATACTACTTTTAAAATAATTAATAAAATTATTTTAATTTTCGAAATATATTTGCAATCTAGTTTACTAATTTGTTTTATATAGACTAATTGTTAGATCGGATTTCGATTTCAACTTTTGAAATCAACTTAATTCGACAATTTCAATATTAGAAATCGACTTAAAATTCGATTCGATTTCTATTATTTTAAAATCGAATCGATTTAATTTAACTTAATTCTCGATTTTAATATTTAAAATTAAATCGAATTGCTAAAAAATCAAATATAATATTATTATATTAAAATTTTCTATTTTTGAATATATATTATTATAATTTTGAATTTTTTGCTATAATATTAAGTAATATATTTTGACTTAAAAACTAGTTTTGCTTATATTATTTTAGAACAACTTATTTATATTAATTGCTACTTATATTACTTTCTTATATTATTTTTTTGTTTTTAAATTTTTTTCTCGAATTGTTAAAAAATATAATTATACTATATTTGTATTTTTGTTTGCAAAATATCGAATTTTTTAAAAGCTTTAAATTAATTATTATTTTTAAACAAAAAAATTCTAGCAAATCTATCTCTTGCAATTTGCTATTTAGTAATTTATATCTTAATTAATTTGCAAATTAATCTAATTAAGATTTTCTTACTTTTGCTATTAATATTAAAAAAAAAGAAATTTTTACAAAATATTTTACAAAATATCTATTAATTATCTATTGTTTGTTTTAAGAAAGAAAAAAAATATATATTAAATAAAATTTAAATATTAATACTTAATTTTAAATATAATAGTTATAAACAATTATTAACAACAATATTTTAAACAAAACTTAATCGAAACTTGTCTATTTATACTAAACAAAAAAAATTAATATAGAAATATAATTCGAGTTTTAAAATAAATATATTTAAATAATTTTAATTGTAAATAGTATTTCAAAAATTGTATACAAAAGTTGTTATAAAATTTTAAATTATTTTACTGTTTACAACTATTTAAATATATTAAATATAAAAAAATATCTTTTATTTTTCTTTTGTTTAAAATAAAAACAATCTTAATTACAAACAACAATTAATCTAGTCTTTAATTATATAAATTACAATTAATAATATATATAACTAATATATAACTAATAATTTATTAAAAAAAAATTAATATTAATTTGTTATTATTTTTTATTTAAAATAATTAAAAAGATTAACTATAGAAAACTTTTATAAATTTAAATTTGTTTTTTTAAATTATTGACAATTTTAACTTTCGAAAGTTGCTAAAAATACTTTGTTCAAATTTAATATTTTTAAATTATATTAAACTATTTAAAATAGTTTTCTCGAAATATAATTAAATTTGCAAAAAAATTAAAATAGATTTTAAGAATATTTAATATATCTCTATTGTTTTAAATATATAATCTAGTTTTTAAAAAGTTGTCTATCTAGAAGTTTTAATATATTAAATAGATATTATATTTTAATTTTGCAAATATTTTATTAAATTTACTTCTCTTAATATTAAGTATATAAATTGTTAATTAATATTAAAATTTGTAAAGTTTTTAAAGTTTTTTAAGATTAAAAACAAGTTTCTTAAAATTGTTATTAATAACGCAAATAATAACAATATATTTAAAAACAAACTTAATAAAATCTTAAATTAACAAGAGTTTTAATAAAATAAATAACAAAATTTTGTATTTTATTTAATTTATATAATTAATCTTATAATTTAAGATTTTATTTTAACTATAGAATTAAAAACAACAAATAATAATATTGTTATACAATTAAAAAATAAACAACTTTAAAATATTATTAAAAATATAAATTTGTCTAATATAGTTAAAAAG
>JAABUW010000861.1_pt1 | contig 55855 bp, 57 predicted proteins | sample 5560081 | NCBI WGS metagenome assembly JAABUW01 (sample SAMN10711882, study PRJNA513363) | rock metagenome | isolation source: Antarctica rocks | place: Antarctica: Victoria Land, Knobhead sud | reverse complement strand
CGAACACATGTGAAATGTTGATTGAACAAGATTTGTACTTTTCCAAAATATTCATCACAGCTGTCTCAAAAATAGTTGCGAGCAGTTGATATCACGGAGTTTAGCGGGATTAATAACCTCAGCCTTACTTTCGAGTTAGTTTTTAGTGTGTCAACCGAGCATAAGCGGGAACCCCGCACCTCCCACATACAAATTTGAGCCTACCCACCGTCTCATCCCCATCAGAATTACTATTATCGCTGTCGCTGCCTTCGTAAATTTTGAAGCTATTCAGATCACATGGCTCAGAGGTTTCAGTATGTCTGTAGGTTCATCAAAATTCTTTACTCTCTCTCTCTCCCATCTCTTCTGACATTACTGTATATAGACTGCCTTCGCAACTTCTCTACCTCTCATCGACGCTCTGAAGTCAACGATATCGTTCATCTTGAGCAACGTCGAAGCGATACAATTGATGAGAAGAGCATGACTTTGATCTATGACTATGACTTCGAGGCTCTGTTATCTGAATGAATTAAACGCTGAGACAGAAACAATGCTGTCTTCTGAATGCAAGATCTATCTGATCGCGAGACGTCTTCGAAATTGCGTTGATCAAGAAGCTTTCGATTGTTATCTTCAGCTTTCTTCTTTGCATCTATATAATGCACTGTATTCGGCTTGAGATCTAAAGATTTTTCTATAGAAAGTAAAGAGTTTCCCGAGATCTCGCTCAGGATCGTTGCTGCAGATCTAATTGCCGAATGAATTTGCTGACGATCTGACTTGCTGACTCGCGAGGCTTCCGTTTTGGCTGTTCCCTTTGTAAAACTCTTCTTATGAGACATGATAGAGAGTGTGTAATGAGGTAGAATTAATAGTAGTTCTGTTGAGTAGAAATGTGGTTTGTTTATTTAAAATTAGGCCGCTTATGCTCGGTTGACACACTAAAAACTAACCCGAAAGTATTCAAAGTAGAATTCAACTGATCGGGTACTCGTACAACAACAAAACCTAAAGATGTAATGTCAATAGACATTGACTGGGAGACACTCACAACAGGCCCAGAGGGCCAAGAGTTTGCTGATTCTATCAAAGAATTTGTTCATGACAAATTTCAGCAGGTCGAACTCCCACGTTTCATTCGTTCAGTCCAGGTTCATTCCTTCGATTTCGGAAAAGAATGTCCTGTGGTCGAGCTGAAGGATATTTGTGATCCTTTACCAGAATTCTACGAGAATGATGACGAAGAGGGGAACGATGACGAAGAGGAAGATGACATCGGTCATCCAGGAGATTCTGGGCGGAACCCCCGTGACACTCAACGACCCAGCATTGGTTTGTCCACCCAGTCAGCTTCAATGTCGAATACAAAACGCCCGCCCTTCGTGAACACCCGGCTTCCAGGTCTACGTCTCAGTAATCTCCCTCATGCGGAGCACATTACGACTCCGTTCCTCTCTCGATCCAACACTCCAGGCATCCCCGGCGGCACCTCGAACCTAAGCTACTTCCATCTTCCTCTAAGTTCAGGCCTTTCAGGCTCCCAAACACCGCTGGCTGCAGTCGCAGGAGGGCATCCCAACCCCACTGGCTGGCCAGACCATCGGCCTTATTCCCGGCAGCATTCCCCCGTACGACGTGATCCCCATCACCAGGGTTTCTTCTACGCCGATCCCTCCTCACGACCCTCAACCGCCGACTCCTACACTCAGCACGGCCTCCACAGCCAAGAATCCCAAGAAGAAGATCTAACCCCCGAAGAACCCAACCCCAAACGCCACACCCCCAGCCCTTCCGACCTCCAAATCGTCCTCCACATCTCCTACAGCGGCTCCCTCCGCCTCTCCATCACCGCCGAAATCCTACTCGACTATCCTATGCCGAGCTTCGTCGGCATCCCCCTAAAACTCAACATCACAGGCCTCAGCTTCGACGGCGTAGCACTGATTGCGTACTTGCGCAAGCGCGCCCATTTCTGCTTTTTGGGCACCGAGGATGCGCAGACGTTGGTTGGAGTTGGTGAAGGGGACGGAAGGGGGAAGGGGGGCGATAAGTTGGGGGGGTTGTTGAGGGAGATTCGGGTGGAGAGCGAGATTGGGAGAAAGGAGGGAGGGAAGCAGGTACTGAAGAATGTGGGGAAGGTGGAAAAGTTTGTGCTGGAGCAGGTAAGGAGAATTTTTGAGGACGAGTTTGTGTGGCCGAGTTTTTGGACATTTTTAGTGTGAAATGAGCGAAGTCAACCTTGGAAAGCACACCACTCACCATATCTCCACCCCACCATCACCCCCCAAACAACCCCCGCAACCCCACCCTTTCTCCACGTCATCCCTTTGCCGCCCGGCTCCCTATCATCTCAAACCGCCCTCTTCCCCGCCCCCACCCATCCCCCTCCAACCCCCACCAATCCGCCCTCAAACCCTCACCAGGAATGTTCTCCCTCCTCCTGACCGCCCTCCCCACCACCATCGGCGTCGCCCAAGGCGTCTCAGCCGCGAAAAAAGAAAAAGAATCCCAAGACTCGGACGACCTGCTGCGCAAATTCACGCTCCGATGCTCAATCGACGATGACGAACTGCAACGGTGTCCCGAGGCGGAGCGGTGGCGGGGCGGCGGGGTTGTGTTAAGGGATGGAAAGGTGCGTCAATACGCCAATATTTCCCGCATGAGGGAAGGAGCCAGTGCGCTCCCCTTCTTGCAGCACAACACAGCCCCTAACCCCCCCCGCACAATCAGCTCTACATCCACCCCTCCACCTCCACCTCCACCCAACCCCCCGCCCACCCCTTCACCGGCTTCCTAATCTCGTACCCGGACCCCACGCGCCCGACCCCGGCCCCCCTCGGCCTCGTCTCCAGCATCTCCCTCGACCCGCCCGTGCTGAACTGGATCTACGTCGACGCCGTGACGCGGGAGGTGAAGTACGGGAACAGGACGCAGAGCAGGGAGCATGTTGTGGGCAGTTGGGGGCGGGGGAGGGGGTGGTTGGAGCTTGCGGGGGCGGAGGCGAGGGAGAGGTTGGGGGAGGGTGGGGGGGCGGTTGTGGGGGTGGAGGGGGGGGTGAGGTGGGGGGGGGAGGGGGTGAGGGTGGGGTTGGAGAGGGTGTTTTTGGAAGGGGTGGTGGAGGGGAGAGAGGAGGGGAAGGGGGAGGGGGGGAGGGGGCGGACGAAGTTTGAGGGGGGGACGACGATGTTGGAGACGGGTGGTAAGAGGGAATGATGTTTTGGGGGATGTTTTTGGGGGATTTGCCTGTGGATGTATAAACCTTTTAGGAAAGTGCTTGGTCTATCTTATGTGTTTTCACTGCGAGGCCCACGCCCAAACAGCCCACCAGCACGTAACTGCCTGCCTCTCCATCCCATGCGCCCAGTCATCAAATCCGCTTTCCTCCCCCTGCGCGATTTTTTTGAGTCCTAAACCCTCCATCCTGCATTGCAGATCCTCAATCTCTGGTGCATATGCGTCTCGCAATGGCAGTTCGATAACGACTCTCGCCTCCTTCTGTTGTTTCAAATACTTCCCAATAGCCTGCACCAGCCAGGGTGGATGCTGGGGTGAGTATAGCGGGTCTGCGGCCAGTATGACGTTGTACTTCTCCTCGTCGTCTACGTCCAGGGGTAGATCGGACCAGTCCAGCACGCCAGCACTTGCACTCCCACCGCTATGCTCGAACAATGCTTCGTTTGAGCAAACGTTGGCGAGAAGATTAGGTAAAATATCCGGCAGATCTGTAAGATGAACATGCGCGTGGAACAAAGCCGCAGCGGCAATACCGACGAGGCCGGTGCCGGCGCCGAGTTCGAGGATACGAGGTTTCCGAATGTTAATGTCGTTGGCAGAAATACCTGAGAGCGTACATAGGACGGGTAGAGAGGGGAGAAGGTGCAAGAGACGTTTGGCGAGGAGGTAGGACGCTACCCAGGTTTTGTGGCCAAGATTGTCAGCGGTGAGCGAAGGCTCGTGCAGGGTAATTAAGATTGGTGAGTCGGTGGGTTTTGATTGTGGTGATGCAGGTCCTGGGATACTGAAGGTCCGAGATGCAGAAGGAATAGCTGTGTCTCGGCGTAAGTAATTAGCGATTGCTGGATATTCTCGACTGAACAGTAGTAGAGGAAGACGTTATCTCACCTGTCCGTCCAGATCTCTCGCTCAATCTCGCGCCAGCAGCTTCCCAGATCTGCTCCTTGATGTTCTCATCTTCTATCCATGCCAGTGGACTAGCTATGATGCCAATTAAGTATTTAGGTACACCTTTTTCACCAATTTCCCCACCCTCATGTTCTTGCCAATTTTCTGTAACATCCCACGATGAAGCCTTGATAGCTAGGCGTGCAAGAGTGGATAGTAGCTCTGTAGCTGGTGGGCGAGTGTATAATTGAGGTAGGTCGAGGACTGGACCATGCAGACTTGATTCAGTGTCAGTGTCATATAATCTCGGGCTTAGCTGCAGAAAGGTATACAATCTTACCATGCACAGGTTCCACCTTGAAAGAATGAGAGTTCATCTCGTTCATCCTCGGTAACGCGTTGTTTGTAGAATGTAGATAATTCATATCTGATACCTGCGAGCGCCGATAGTCGGAAGTTTGGCGCGTAGTTCTATCTTCGGCCCGGAAGCTGTCCTACGTGTAGAAAGTAAGCTGGCGTGGCTAGCCTTCACTATTCCGACGAAACCATACCACTTATCCACCACTACCCATCATGATTGCAAGACAAGCCTTTCGATCGGTACTACCGTTAAAGCATGTAAGCTATGCTTCTATGAAAGCCCAGATCATACGGACTGAAGAAACCTCCCCTTGAGCGCCCCGAATATCCGCTATAGCTATGGTTTCACCTGCTAACAGCTCGTCTCTATAGAGTGTCCGTCGCTATGCGACCGAGGGACCTTCCTCTGGTGGGAGTGCCAGATACGGCATTGTAGCTGCTGTCGCCGCAGTAGCTGCGGCTGGTGGCTACTACTACAGCAGTCAAATGGGCGGCGGCACGTCCTTACCTACAGCAGCACCCCAAGACTCAAAGGTCGATTCGGACACACAAAACAAAGGCAAACCCTCAAATTCGGCTTTCCTTGGAGGAGACCAAGGGTGGATTGATTTAAAGCTTGAGAGTGTGGAGGAGCTCAGCCACAACACGAAGAAATTTAGATTTGCCCTACCGAACGAGGATGATATCTCTGGGTTGCATATCGCATCTGCTGTACTTACGAAATACAAGGGACCTGAGATGGAAAAGGTGGGCACATTCCCATCCGTTGTTTCCATTTTGGCTGACACCGCTCAAGCCAGTAATTCGTCCATATACCCCAACGAGCGACGAAGGTTGGTTCTGCTAAACCTTTCTTCCTCATCACGTTGCCATACTTACGCCATGCTAGACGCTCAAGGCCATATTGATTTTATCGTCAAAAAATATGCTGATGGCCCAATGTCATCGCACTTCCATGACATGAATGTGGCGCAGCGTATGGATTTCAAGGGACCGATTCCCAAGTACCCGTGGCAGCCGAATAAGCACGATCACATTTGTCTTATTGCCGGTGGTACTGGGATCACTCCGTAAGTATAGGCTATTCCAATGCAGGCAATGGTGTCTAACATGACTTCAGCATGTATCAGCTGTGCCGCGCAATCTTCAAGAATCCAGCAGACAAGACGAAGGTCACATTAGTCTTTGGAAACGTCACGGAAGAAGACATATTACTAAAACGCGAGTTCGAGGATCTTGAGAACCAATATCCCCAACGATTTAGGGCCTTCTACTTGTTGGATAAGCCTAGTGAGAGCTGGACTCAAGGCAAAGGCTTCATCAACCAGGAATTACTGAAGACTGTACTCCCAGAACCCAAAGCCGAGAACATCAAGATATTCATATGCGGACCGCCAGGACTTTACAAAGCAATCAGTGGAGCGAAGAAGAGCCCGCAAGATCAAGGGGAGCTTTCGGGAATTCTGAAAGCTTTGGGATACAGTCAAGAGCAAGTGTATAAATTCTAGATTACAACACTGACGGAACTTTGGGCGATGTACGTATAGAAAAATAGAGCATCCATCCAACTTTGAAGCATTGTTACGCTTTGCAAGTTCACTTCAATCTCCTCATGAGACAATTATCTCAGCTCCCTAAATTAGCTGGTTTCGAATATCACATAAACTGTCAACGTTGCTCTTATTGCTTCGTGGCCATTCTCAAGATCTTTTTACTGGTATTGGTGGTTCTTGTCCTTCCCTAGCGTCCTTCGTTTAATTGCCGAGAGATAAGGCGAGTCATGGGCACTAAGATTGATAAGCTTTTCGCTGCCGGGTAGAGCCTTGAACGGCAGAGACGGATCTCATCATTGGATCTCATGGACCCACGGTCTTGATGAGCTTGCGACATCACATCATTATTTGATTTGGTGCTTTCTCTAAAAGCATCTCACTATTATCCAACTAGAAAAATGAGTTTGTTGGGTAGTGTGATCAACCATGGCCGTCCTTTCTCAAGACTATCACGCCTTCGTTTCCCTATGTATACTTCTCATCATTTCATCTTTGCAGAGCAAAACGCCCTGGGAACCGCCAATCCACTGCAATGCAATCTTTCCTACAGTACCGTCGCTTCAAGAAACATGCCACAAGGCAATATGAAAGGGATAGGGAAAAGGCGGAAGCATTGAGACGCGGCAACGACGCACTGGGCCTGACATCTTCAGCCGTCTCGACCACCGCCAAACCCTCACCAGCGACTTCAGACGAGACCATTGATACTCGAGATCCGGAGAGAGCAGAACATTCCAATGGCGATGAAGTGCACAATGAACCGAAGGGCTTACCGCCCATTGCGGAAGAGGATACGGAAGAGGAAGAGCATCCAGAACCACGTCCTCCGCTAATGAGCAGGGCATCGACTGCTGCAACGCAACGAACTATGGGAACAGCTCTCGGAACGGCATTGACGGGTATCAATGTGAGGAAGCGGACAACTAAGGAAGGTGGGGATAAGGGAACTGTTTTTGTGGTGGGATATGAGGGGGAACAAGACAATATGAATCCGCACAACTGGTCGTTCATAATTAGACTCCGCGCAACGTATGTCGATCCGCCGATCACAGAACGGTCTCTGACTCCTTTAGAATTACCATTGCAACCATCGGTTGGGTCGTCGGGTTCGCCTCTAGCATCGACTCTGCCGCTCTCCCCCAAGCAGCCAAAGACTTTGGAGTCAGCGAAGTGGCCGAATCCCTCGCGACTGGTCTCTTCCTAATTGGTTTCGGGGCAGGCGCTCTGTTTGCCGGCCCTATCTCCGAAACCGTCGGCCGGAATCCCGTTTACATCACCACCCTATCGTTCTACATGATCTTCATCATGGCTTCCGCCCTCGCCCCTAGCATCGGCGCCCAGCTCGTCTTTCGCTTCATGGCAGGTTTCTTTGGATCTACACCGCTGACCTGTGCCGGAGGCTCCATTTCTGACCTTTGGAGCCCCATGGAGCGCACGTACATGTTTCCTGTCTTTGCCAATGCTGCTTTCATGGGTCCAATCTTTGGGCCGGTCGTCGGAGGTTTCATCGGCGAATCCTCGCTTGTATCGTGGCGATGGACGGAATGGGTTACGTTGATCATCTCCGGCCTTGTCCTCGCGCTCGTAGTGTTCTTCCAACCCGAGACTTACGCCCCCATTCTCTTAAAATGGAAAGCAGCGCACCTGCGCGAACTCACCGGAGACGACAGATACCGAGCCGAAGTTGAAATCCGCGTGGAATCCTTCCTCCACCGCCTCCGCATCGCGCTGTACCGCCCCTTCCTCCTCACCTTCAGCGAACCCATCATCATGCTCATCGCCCTCTACCTCACCGTCATCTACATCATCCTCTTCACCTTTCTAGACGGCTACACCTTCATCTTCACCATCACCTACAGCCTTTCCCAAGGCCTCACCGGCCTCGCCTTCCTCGGCATTGCCCTCGGCCTCTGCTTCGCCACCCTCCTCGTCCCCCTCATCTACACCTGGGCCAAGCGCGACCTCGCCCGCATCAAAGCCGCAGGCGGCCACGCCCTGCCCCCCGAATTCCGCCTCTGGTTCGCCATGTTTGGCGCCCCCGCCATCCCGATCTCGCTCTTCTGGATGGGCTGGACCACCGCCCCAGACATCTCGCCATGGTCCCCGCTCGTCGCGTCGGTGCTCTTCGGCTACGGCATCCTGTGCGTCTTCATCAGCAGCTACCAGTACATTATCGATAGCTACGAGTTCTTCGCCGCCAGCGCGTTGGCGAGCGTGACGCTGATCCGGTATGTGGCTGCGGGCGCGATGGTGGAGGTGGGGATACCGTTCTATGAGCGGTTGGGCGTGCATTGGACGTTGACGATCCTAGGCGCAATTAGTGCGGTGTGTGTTCCCGTGCCGTATCTGTTTTTTGTGTATGGGACGAGGCTGAGAGCGAGGAGTCGGTTTGCTGTTGCTTGAGCGTGGGGGGTCTTCTGGGTCTTTGTCTTTTCGTGCGATTGTGGATAGCGTTTTGGGCCGGGAAGCATTTGGGAGGCGTTGTGTAGCTTCCATACCTACGCTGGGGTATCTCGTTGGAAACATATATCATATATATACACCCCCGAACTTAGGATTATGGAAAAAAAAATCTCCCACCTACGCGAAAGCACCCACTTACGATCGGGGCAACAGGCCCTATATTATCACAGCTTATGCTCTCAGTACAACATGAACCTGCGACTTGATCTTCCAGTCGCGGAGAATGGGCAACAAGCCTGCTCTCTGCCATTCAGTAAAGCAAGTTGCGCTTGTGAGCGTTGTCAGCGGAACAGGATGTGGGATGCGCGCGTCAGTTGATCCTATCTACCTACAATACCATCGGGTTTGTAATTGTTGGTAGGTGACGTTTGGGCTAGGTATATCAGATATAATGTAGAGCGTTAATAGTGTATCTAATCCTAATTCGGCGAGTTTTTTTTTAAATCTGATTTATTAACAGCTTGATGCATAAAGTTCAGTAAGCTCATCTTGCTATCTCGAAGTGACTGCGTCCTCACGCTTGTCTTTACTGCATTCGTTGAAATTTCATAGAAGAGTCGGTTTGATGATGATCATAGCAAGCAGATGCTAAAGTATCTAATCGATTGAGTGGATGCAGAGCAATTTTGTGAGTTAGTATATATAACATAAGTCGAATATTCTGATCCTTATCACGAAGCGCTAGCAGGGTAACGTACTCTACTACATAACCACTATTATACTGTAGTATAACCGCCGCAAACGCCTGTACTGCTGTTCCCCAAATCCACCCTCGACACCTGCGGGACAGGCGCCCATCTCTATCTCTCTATCGAGCCCCCCCACCCACTGGCAAGCCTTCTACGCCGGCATCCTCAAATACCTTGGGGGCGATCGCAGCGTTTATTTACCCGAATGAAGCTAGCTATGAGCGGGTCTAAGACGGTGTGTGGGCGGGCGGGACGTGGGTATACTGGGGCACCTAAAACCACGAGACACCGCTGCGACGGATCGAAGGGTCGTGTTCCGAGATCAAGTGTATCAACGGGCTCGCGAACCCCGTTCGCTGCGATTTTCGCTGCGGGGTGGGTGGTGTGCTTGATGAGGAGCCTTCGCGTATTAAGCCTGTTTGGCGCAACCTGGTGGACTTTCCCCGGGCCAGCGGAAAGAGCTTGGGATTGCTGTATGAGGGAATAGCTTGAGTAAGCGAAAAGTGCTGCCAATCTGCAATTGTGAACCGTCTTTCTACTTAAATTTCTGCTGTACGTATGATTGCTGGGGGCCGAACGTTTAAGCTTTCATTTTCATGAGTTGAAGCATGAGATTCTGGGAGGACACCAAGGAAGTCAGAGATGGACAAATGGGGCCGGGCCATTCGCGAGTGTTTCTGGGTCTCCAAAGACCCTGAACAACGGCGTCAAGATTTTTGGCGTCTTCCTCTGTATATCCAATGAAGACGGCCATCTAGTAGTGATAGTATTTCTTATGATGTTGCTCAAAACGTGGACTTCTTAACATGTCTTTATCTGTTGGGCAACATTCGCATCGAACGTAGAGATCATATGCTGCAAAAGGGACCACAACTGTCAGGTTCGTTCCGATATTATTCAGGAATTTTTGGCAAGGGCTCATCCACTCCACGATGCAATTGAGACCTAATCAAGGCCAGCCGTTCCAGATCCATCGCCAAGTTCTGGTGGTACCCTATATCTATGGAATCGGGTAAAGACAAAAATGGCTTCAAGGATAGTTTTGTAGGTACCCGATCTCGGCTTGCCTAGATAGAGCGATTCATCGGAGGACCGATGTCATGAGGTCCGAAGGCTAGGCTTATTTCTTTTTCCGGCATTTCGTGAAAAGGGTGAGAAACCCGATAATGAGTGTTGGCAGCCCAATGCCGATGCCCACCCCTAGAGCTATCTTTTGATCTGTGCTGAACCCTCCAGCAGCTGCCGTACTTGTTGTGCCGGAAGGGGACGTGGTGGCTATTGGAAGGCTAGATTGTATCCAGGTTGAACTCGGAAATACTGTAGTCGCCGTCGTCGAACGTACGCTATCGCTGCTAGTGATGATGGTCTCGAAGGTAGACGATTCTGAACTTCGAATGCGGCTCACCAGGCTAGGTGCGATGACAGCGCCGGCCAGGGTCGCATTGGCTCCTAATCTGTTATTACAGCAAGTGGTGTTCACCATGGATTCGCCGCGTGGGCAGTAGGTCCCGTCTGTACATCTGCTAAGCTGCGCTCCCGATGAAACCACGTCTTGTTAGTGAGGTCATGTCAGCAACTCAGCTCTCAAGCTGTCCAAGCGGCCGGTTTTGGCAAATTTGGCACTTACACGGAGCGATCGCGAGACAGGCCCCATTTTGCCAGGTGTAATCAGAGCATGACCGTCGCCATATAGCTTTGTTATCGTCGTCAGGTCCAACGGGACCCTTTGGGGCACCGGTGCACAAACCGTCATGCAGACAGTCCTCGTCGTTTTGGCAGCACATTGAAGCGCCGACGGTGTTGAGGTAATAACAAGCACTAGTAAAATGGTCAATGGAGCCATCAATGTTGTAGCAGGTGCCATCACCAGTAGGCGGAAAGGCAGTGACGAGAGGAATGATAATGGCGAGGACGAAGAAAAGCATGATTATGATTTGCGAACGGAAAGGACGGTCTTTGAAAGACAAATGAGATAGCAAGTAGCAGATCGCAAGAGCTATGGACGGAGGGCTTACCGCTGAGCTACAAAAGGCTGATCAGTGGTGGAGATAGTAAGCAACCTACGGAATATCTATAAACCCACCAGGTAGCACCCACATGTGGTGAACCCACTCAACTGCCACTCCTGGCCGGCCGTCCAATCCAAGCTGATTCCAACCGCCGTTGCCATTTTTTCGGCTTAAGTAGTTATGCAGGTATTCCTTTTCGGACATGTGTGTGTGTGTGGTGGAGATTGACACCAGAAGTAGTTGTGCGGGCTAGCATCAGGAAGTGCTAGGCCTTCAGATGTTCAACAGGACTTATGTATCACAACGAGGCTCGACCGCGAATGTGATCGAAGTTCAACGATGTAGAGCAGAACTTATGTAAGCCCTTACGGATGACTCTTTACCTACCTATTGCCTCAGAAGTCAGGATATCAAACGTGTTTCTACAACTAAGCCCCTTCGGATTAGTTGTCCTGCTTACTATGTACAAGTAAGCTGCGATTACACGTCTGAGCACGGGGGGTACAGCTGGTCGGGGGGTTGGAAAAGTTGAGCCGGGGTCGGAAAAAATTCTTGGCGTCGAGTTGAACTTTAAAATCGGCATATCCGTGCCCCCCACTTTCGCTCATCCTTCGCTTGAATGATAGAAGGGTTCACCTAGCACTGGGCTAAACCTAGCAGTGGGACAGCCCTATAGGGCTGAAAATTCATATTTCATATTCTATTGGTATAATTCTTCAACATATCAGCAAAACGATGGCAGCCACCCCCCCCACCCCCCCCACCCACCCTATATCCTTCATACCTTCTGAAGATATAAAACTTTCACAGGAAGAGCGCATAACGCTTGCTCACGCCCGTTGAAACGAGGCTTCAACAGCCAACGAAAATCCTTCCCAAGCAAAACTCGCTCGTCAATATGAAATACCAAGTAGTACTCTTTGAAATCGAATCAATGATCGAAAGACTGCTGCTGCACGCAATCAGCAATTTCAAAGACTTAGCTTCGAAGAAGAAGCAGCTATACGTGACTGAATTCTACGTCTTCAGGCCTGAGACTGATCTTCTCATGTGAAGCAAGTACATTTAATAGCTAAAGAACTACTAATAAAAAAGAATGATGATAAATCAGTCGAAGTCAATTGATTTCAGAAGTTTCTGAAACATCATTCACAAATCAAAACAGTATATATTTCTTCGCTTGACAAAGAGCGTGCTATGACTCAGAATCACGATATTTTAGCTGACTGATTCAATCTCTTTCAGAGTTTAAAAAAAGAACATGAAATAGAGATAGAAAATATCTACAACATGAATGAAAAGAAATTCATGCAAAAAGTCATTGCTAAGCTTTGAATCATGATTTTCAAGTATGAAAAGACTTATATGATTCAATGTGACAATCAAGAGTGAGTCTCATTGATTGAGTGTATATCTATGAATGAAAGAGTCTTGAAGTCGTGAATTATCTTCAAAGAAAAACTACAGCAGAAGATCTGATACGAAGTACTCAAAGAAGATCATATTGCTCTGAGCGAGAATGACTGAATCAACAACGAATTGAGTTTAGTCTGAATACAGAAATGCTTTGATTCAGAAACTAAAATCTGTTAGAAAGATGAATATCAAATGCTATTAATTGATGATCATGCTTCTCATATCACTACTCAGATGATTGATTATTGCATCAGTCAGAAAATTATTCTACTGTGTCTTTCAACTCATACTACTCATCTGCTTCAATCACTCAATGTTGAAGTCTTTGCTTCATTAGCTACTGCGTACAAGACTCATGTTCAGCGAGTTACTCAACTTGAAATCAGCTACTCAATCAATAAAACAAACTTTCTGAAGCTTTATCAACTGACTCGACATGAGACAATTACATCATTGAATATTAGAAAGACATGAACAGCTACAGAACTTCTATCATTCAACTCAGTCTTAGTACTTCAGCACTTTTCTTCTGTTAAGAAACTAAAGCTAGACTGATCACGTCAAGTTGAATCATTGAGATCAAGTCAAGTTCTCGACTCGTCAAGACTTGATTCAAGTCAGAATTCTTGACTTGAGTATTTGAATCAAGTCAGAATTCTTGACTTGAGTATTTGAATTGAGTCAGAAGATTGAGATCGAGTATTGACTCGAAATACTCGACTCGACTCGTCAAGACATGAAGCAAAGTACTACTAATATTTATCTGAGTGTCTGATAATGCAACAGAATAATGCAATTGATTGAAGAAAATTCATGCTTGTTCATTTACTACTGCTAATCTGAGATCACTATTATCTCATCATTCTTCTTCTTCTTTTTCTTCTTCTTCTTCTCATACTTCTTCTTGTACTTCTTCTTGTACTTCTTCTTGTACTTCTTCTCGTTCTTAATCATATCTGCATCATCATCTCTCTTGCTAAATTTCATCTTCTTGTCATCGTCGTCAATCTCAATGATATCATCAGATTCATCATTTGATGAATTTAGTGAATTAACTATCTTTCGATCAATCGCATTTTTTTCATTCAAAAATGCGCTCATGAATTTGTTGAATTCTTGTATGACATCTGAATCATTCATCATCTTCAATTCATTCAATTCTTCATGATGTAAAATGCGTTGCTGAATTAATTCAATAGTAGATATCATGTATCTTGACATGTTTTTCTTAAGTTCATCTTGTTGTGCAATAGTTTAATGCATACGTTAGTTTTGTCTTTCACATCAAACACAGTACATACATCAACAGTAGAAGTAGTATTGAACATCATCTTTATGACTATTGATTCAAGCTTCGCTCGCTTTGCAGCTTTCTTCTCTCTCGTCTTCTTCATCAAATTCGTCTCAAAGCATTAAGCTATTATACAATCAGCTTTTGAAACACATATGCATTACTCAAATGCATTATCATGCAGACTCTTTCTCACTCAATCATTCGTGATCATATCTTGCATATTGTTCTTCATTTTCATCTGCTTCGCTTTGATGACTTTCTGATAAATGCTGATGCTTCTCAATTTGATGAGTTGTTTATATAAAGTCACTCAATCTGCACTTTGTTTGATATAAAAAGTTTTCTGATTTTCATTTCATTTCATTGCATGATTTCTACTTGCAATTGACTGCAACTTAATTGATAGATTGAACATTCTGCGATTTTGATTAGTCTTAATGATAATGCATATAAATAATGCATAACAATCTTCTTACTTGATAGTGATGTTGAAGTGCTTTTTCTAATGAACTTAGTCACAATAGATGAGTGTAATAAATAGATGTAAGACGTAGAACAAGTTAGAGTTAAAATAGACGTTGAGCGTAGATAAAGTTAGAATTAGAATGAATGTGAGATGAGATGTAGATAAAATTAGAGTTAAAGCTGAATGTTAGAATTTATTCATCATTTTAGAGCTGCAATCAACACATTCATCATATTAGTACTAATATTAAAACATTTATCATATTGATTCTACTATAAACACAGTCAACAGTCATCATCTCTTGTTTACACATCATCTCTTGTTTACATCGTACTTCACTTTGCTCTCACTTAACTCGATAGTATCAAATTTTCAAATCATTGTCAGTTAATATACATCATGACTCGTTGCAAGCAAACAGATAATGCATTTAAATAATGCATTTCTTGTTGCACATTGCTGACAGACTTGATTTAGAACGAAAGTTTAAAGATGCATTGCATGATGATTTGAGAATCTCAACTCGTGATGATATGATATCAGATAATTGAATCACGAACGAATCAAGAGCAGACTTGAAGACTTTATCTGAAAGCAAGATCAATAGAGTTGAGAAAATAATGCAAACAGATAATGCATCAAGCTATCAACAGCTAATTTATCGCGACAGTCAAAGAGAAAATGAAAGTCAGAAATCGTTGCACTTCAAGAGATACGTCGTTATCAGAGAGATGCAAATTTGTTGATATTGAAGATTTCATTCGAAAGAATAGTTTGCAAAATCATGCAGAATGAGATTGATACAAACAAGATGAGTCAGAAAATGAGCGATGCAAACTATAAAATTCAGACTTTGACACTGCTTGCTTTTCAGAAGATCACAGAAGCGTTTCTATGTAAATTTCTTGTCAGTAAGTGCATTACTCATTTGCATTACTCTTGATGTTTTACAACACTTACTGATATCATGCTTTACATATGCAGATAGCAATCTTCTTGCTATTTATGTCAAGTGAGTAATCATTCAGCAGAGAAATTTGATATTCATGAAGACTTTGATGCGCAATCTTGAAATTCAGTTGAGTCATGAATAGAAATAACATTCATGATAACTTGATCAAATCAAGCTATCTAGCATAGCAATACACTCTATGAACTGCATTATCTCTTTGCATTATCTTGTAAGTGTGTTATCATACTACATACATTGACAATGCAAAAGCAACTTCAAATGAAATGATATTAAACATTTAAACATTAATAGAATGTAAAACATTCTGCAAATCTGTCTTGAAAGAATCATTAGATTCATTAATCGCGTTATCTTCATCTTCTTCTCTGCGATAAATATTTCATGCTTCAATGATAGTCTTCTCAGAATTCAAGTTCCTGATACAATTATAATACTTGAGAAGCATTATCTGTTCAACTGATTCTGAAGTTATTTGTGATCAATTTCATCAACAAACTCTTCTTGCAAGACTGAATGTTCATTCAATATTTATAAAGAATATTGAACATAAAAGAACATTCTTGTTATGAGTCTGTATAAAGCGAATCACATGAGTGTATTCTAACTAGAAGTTCAAAGCTAAAGAAGAAAGAAGATGAAACACGTTGAGAATCTTATACTCACGAAGACGCGCTAAATTACTAACGTGTCAACATCAGCTCTGTACTAGTTTATGATAGTCTGACATGATTTATGTTAGACTAACTCAGAGTAATGAGACACGCTTGCAACATTACTTCTTCTCTTCATTTAGCAATGTTCTCATTGCTGCAGTTCAGTCAATCTTTCTTGAGTTGATTTCTATCTTGACTTGTTTGAATAATGTTCATGAAAGTCATTGATGACTTTCAAGTAATCTTCAAATTCACTTTCATTAATGTTGTATCAATGTAGATTGACATCATATTCTTTTCAATTGACATGATATTATAATCATTTATCTCATTTGTAGTGTCTGAAATTCAATATGTTCTTCACTTTTCATTCATCTTCATCTTCAACCACTATAGAATCAGACGACTCATTTTGTTGTTTTTCTAAAGCGTCTTTTGAATCTAGTTGCAGCAGATTTGATGCAAACTTTGAATGAATCTTCATAGTCGACGACAGTTTCAGTTGATATGCATGTTCAATCTCAATCAGAATCTTGAAGAGTTCTAGCATTTTATTATCTAGTTTCTTTGATAATCTTGAGATCATGATGTTTCTTGAGTTCAGAAACATCATGTCATTTATCTTGTAGATCATTTCTTTTCGATGCTTGTCAATCTGTTTCTTTATTATGACTTTGACTTTTGCTAATGCTTGCTTGATCAATGCTAGTGATCATTTCATGTGTTTGAATATATTCTTCGCTTTGCTCGCTTCGATTTTAGCTTGAGTGATCTCATATTCAGTTGAATTCGAATTGAAGCTCATACGAGAGTGAAAGTTCTTATTCAGAAAGAACGCTGACTGTTCAATTGACGATGAAATAGCATTGTTATCAACGAATTCAGTCATAGATAATCAGGCGAATCAATCGTCTTGCATATATAAGCAATAGCTTCATAGATATCATTTCACATTCTGATTCGCTTTTTCTGTTTGATCATCTGTCTACGAATGATAGTCTGTAAATAGTTTCATCTTGATGTTAAGTCTCAGGCATAAAGACTTTCAGACAATTGATATGAATTATGAATCACGATCAAACATTATTGATCTTGATAGTTCATGAGTTCTGAAGATTCATATCAACAGTAGTTTAACTGTTTGTTCTGCAAAGATTTCTTCATCATCTGATTAACACAATATATAATGTTGTTTCTTAGACAATCGATCTATGACTGTCAGAATTGCGTTGTTTTCATCACTTTCTGATAGATCAATAATGAAGTTTAATGATATGTTCTGTCATCACTGCTTAAGTATGAACAATGAATTCAGTAATTCATTGATTTGATCTCTTAATGCTTTTGATCTACGACAAACGTAACAGTTTTGAATGTAATGCTTGATCATCATTCTCATCTTCGATCAGCAATATAATCATCTCAGCAAGTTTAATGTTTAACTCATGTCAGAATGATCATTGATCAAAAGATCATGTGCTTTTCTTATCAATTGAGTGATCATTGACTGAGAAACTCATAGTCTATCATCTTTTCAGAGTACTTCATCAAGTACTTTGCAATTGTCTAGATCAATATCTTGACAAATTTTTCTGTTCTGTTTCATGATTATTCAAATATTGAAGCACAGTTGATTCATTTGATTTTCGACTATAATTTGATTCTGAATAGAAATCATCTCTTCAATCGAATTTTGATTAGCTTTCAATTCAAGTTTCGAATCTGAGTCAGATTCTGAGTCAGATCTGAGCAAGATCTGAGTCAGATCTTAATCAGCTTTCTGATCATCTTCTTGATCAACTTCTATTGACTGCAATTCAAACTTGCTTTCTGATAATAGCATCTGATGCTGATATAACTTTCGATCATCATTTGCTTCAATTGACTTGACGTCTGACATTCTGATCAGCACGTCGACTTTCAGATTCTGTTTTTCTGACTGATATATGATCTTGAAGTTATATTCAGATAACTTTTCAGCTCATCTAGTCTGTCGTCTGATCAATTCTTTGATCATCATGAAGTACTTCAAATTCAGATGATTGATGAAGATCTTGATTGAAATATCTGTACATTTTAATTCAGAGTGTCAGTGCTTCAAGCAGCAAATAATGATCAGCAATTTCTTGTCATAGATCTCGTAGTTGCATTCTGCAAGAATCATGTTCTTGCTGTAGAAGATCACTGAATGTAGAATGTCTTCATCATTATACTGAAACAATACTTCGTCATTGACATAGTTTGAGAAGTCAGTTTTCAGAATAGCTTCTCTGATTGAGTTGAAATGCTTCAAAATAAAGACTGTCATCACTTGTTACTTCAGTTCTTCAAAGATCATCTGACAGATCTCTGTTCATTCAAAGAGATAATCTTTTTGAATCAGCTTTATCATGAGTTAAACTGTTACGAGCGTATCAAGACTGAATAAAGCTAGTCAGTGTCTCTAGCTCAGATCTGACTCAGATTTGACTCAGTCTCTATTTTCTTTTCTCAACATTTCTTTGTTCAACATCATCTTTCTTTCTACATCACATTCTACTCATGTCACAAACACATTTTCTTCAAGCTTAGCGCAGTCTCTGAATATTACTTAAATAGAAGCTTTTGTACTCATCTTCTTCTGTATTCTTAATATTCAGTTATAGTTATCTCTAAAGATCAAGCACTATTCAATTCTGACTTTCGCTGATTGACTCATCTAGACATGATTCTGACATTATATTAAGAATTCGTTAATCACACGATACTGATCTCATTACTCATTCAACATACTTGTACAGACAGAACGAGTCTAAAGAAATTCATTTACCTGATGATCGACGCAATTGAAAGACTGAACAACACTAGAAAGTTTGATAGAATCAACGACAAGACTGTTTAAATCGCTAGACAACTTATCGCTCACTAAGTATGCAAAGTTCACTCGATCAAGAGAATCAACTCATTCTCATGAAACAGATGAGTGAAAATAAGCTGTTCAACTCGATTAAGAGAATCGACGATAAAGAATCTTCGTGAATTGCTTGAGAATCACTCAAAAACTTACAAATCAAAAATACTTCTTTAATCAACAACATTCTCTTCTGAAGATTAAACACTTGATCATACATCTTCATTAATACTGTCGAGCATCATCATTCACTCGATCTCGTTCTTTCTTCAAATTTCACCATGTCAAAACATTCATTTATCAAAGAATGTTTTGAAGAATTTCAAAGTCGCTTTTCTCAAACTTTTGAGACTGATTCATCAAAACTCTCTAGTGCTGAATCATTCATCAATGAAGACGACGAGTCATTCACTGAAACAGTAATACTTTCTGTTTCTATCAAAAACTGAAAGACTTGATGCATGATTCTCGACAGAGAAACAGATTGACTCAACAAGCTTAGTAAACAACGAGACAATGAAATCAAATAGTTGAAGACTAGACTTCAAACTAAAGAAATCACTTCTTCTGATTTCATCTACTTTGAGCGTTTTAAATCTCAGAAAATACCTGATTCTTTCTGATTTACTGACGAAAAGAATTCTACTTGGAAAAATTGATACGACAAAATTCAGAATAAACTAGAGATCAACGTCGATCTCTTTTCAAATGAATGAGTCAAACTGAGCTATGTACATTTCAGATTATTCAATGACGCAGCTGATGTCACTCAATCTAGACGCAAATGTGACTGTGTCAATTTTTATAATATCGTCGATGATCTTTTGAAAGAACTAGCTGAGTTGTTCAATGATTCAGATAAGAAAGTCAACTTTCGTAGAGAATACTACAACTTGATTCAAGAATCAAAGAAGTTCAGCGAGTTTTACACTCAGTTGTTGCGATCATGCACTTCAAGTTAGTCTAACATAGATCATGTCAGACTATCATAAACTAGTATAAAGCTGATGTTGACACGTTAGCGATCTAGCATGCCTTCGTGAATAAAACTCACGACGTGTTGCATCTTCTTTCTTCTTCAGCTTTGAACTTCTAGTTAGAATACACTCATATGATTCGCTCTATGCAGACTCATAACATTAGTTCAAAGCTCATTAATCTTGCTATCAACGTGTAGACGATATAAAAACAAGTTACACAACTCAAATCAGAAGTCAAAACCAGAAATTTTGACAGCAGAATCAGAACTCAAGCTCAGAAAGCTTAATAGAAACCAGAAATTTCTAAAGAAAAATCTTGATTTGAAATCAGAAATTTTGATAGAATCAGAATTGAAAAACACGAATGCGTTGCTCTTGACTAACTCTTTATTGAGCTCGTCATCAGAAATCAGAAATTTCAGCAGTACTTGAACTCAGAAAGTTTGATAGAGTAACATCAAAATTTCAACCAGCAATTTTCTACTCATATCATGACTAGAAGCACAGAATCAGAATCAGTGAGCATTACTCATTATAACTTTCAAAATGTTAAAAGAGAATCACTTTTATCATAGAATTGAACAGCATCAGAAGAAGAAGACATGAATGCATCATCAAATACAGAAGAAGAGAACACAAACATGTTGCTCTTTGATCACGAAATGATCAAGATCAGCATCAGCACTGAACTGAATGCTTGAATAAGCACTCATGAAGCAGACGACATCGTTGTTTTTATCAAGTACATATGTCAACAGCACAACATTGAAATCAAGACTCACAATGACATGATTCAGATGTTAGAAGATGTTAACAAGACAAACATCACATTGAAAGCTGCGCAGACACGTCTGCAGAAAGAGATGAAAGACAAGAACATGATTATACATCATTTAGAAACTGCATCAAGTCAACAAAGCACTTCAATTTCTGAAGATTGTTTCTTGAAATCAATCAAATTATTGAACTTTTCACTGTTTGAAGATTCATTGCAGAATGTAGACAATTAACTATCGCGAATGCAAAATAAGCTGAAGGCAAACAAGAATCACTTTTCTATCGAAGAGTTGAAGATTATCTACATTGAAAGTCGAGTCAGTGAAGCTGCAACCAAGCACATAGCTTCTTGCATGTAAAATATCTTCTTGAACTCATTTCTAGAAGTTGAAGAAGTACTATTGATCATTGATAAGATGTACGATGATCTCAATCATTGTCACACGACTCAACGATAGTACTTGAAGCTGTATCAGAACAAGATCTTCTTTCATGAATTTTGAATGAAATTTCAAAGATTCAGCGCAGAACTAAAGTACAATAACGAGACTCTACTAGATGATTTTCAGCATAAGATCAGCTCAGACCTTTAACGAGCAACGCTCAATGAATGAATCTTGAATTTGAATGAGTTTGTTGACATTTGCATGCAAGTCAATGTTAGATTGACTGAATTGAATGTTCAATTGATTGTCAAAGCTTCAGCGATCTCAGCTGCTCACTCTGTCGCTAGCACTTCGTTTGCTCAATCTACGTCATCAGTTTCTGCGTGAAAGAAACTCAGAAGATCGAATCTCAACTTTATTCAGAAAGAGTTGTTTAAGAAAGAACTTTGCTTCAAATGCAAGAAGTCAAAACATAAAGCATATGACTGTTTTGAAACAACTCAAGTGCACAAGATCGTTGCAAATTCGAAAAACGATCTGTTTTCGTCAAAGTAGTGACTGAGAATGATATACTTATATTCTGTTTCATCAGCATGTCTGATGATTTATTTGATTTCAAGTCGTTCATTGTTGACATCATCTTGAATAGTTTAGAAAAGATATTCAGATTTCTCGCTCTGATAAATACTGAAGTCACTGACATGACTTTCATTGATGAATCTTTGATGTCAGAGTTATGTGAACGCTTTGATATTCAGTCAATATCGCTGTCAAAATCAAAGTTGATTTGATCATATGATGAAACTTCTAATTGAAAGTTGATTACACATGCTCTGTATACATTGATCATGATTCAAGAACATAAGAATGAAATGATGTTTCTATTGATAACTTGTTTAAATCAGCACAAGATAATCATTGAAAATCTTTGATTGAAAAGAAATCAAATTTTGGTAGATTTTGCAAATGATCGATTAATATCATCATTGAAGATTCGAACATTGAAATCTGTTGTTTCAAAAGCAAGCAGTCAATCAGCATTTCACAAACCTGAGTCAAACAAGACTTGCAAAATGAAACAAAAGAACTTGAACTTGATTATTACATCAATCATCATCTTGAAGAGACTTTTGAATCAGAAATCAGTAAATAGATTCATTGAATTTGCTCTCATAACAAAGCAAAGCACTTAAATTGATCTCGATCAACTTTGTTTCTTTCAGTCAACTGAGAAAAAGAGACTCATTAATATTGTCATGATCAAAGTCGCTGCATATCAAACTCTAGTCAAGAATAAAAAGATCAAGATCTTCTTCTTGATCATTAGTGAAATTAACAAAGCGCTTAACTCAGTCGAAGATTTCGCGAAACTGAATGAAATGATCTCTGTCATGTCATTAAATGAACTGAAGAAGAAGCTTTCAATAGTTTATCATGACTTTCTAAATGTTTTTGATAGAGAAAAGACAACGCAGTTGTCTCTGCATCGATCATATGATCATAAGATTGAATTAGAAGATGAGAGTCAGTCTTCTAGAAGTTGATTGTATTTCATGTCGAGTCACAAGTTGCAGAAAATCAAGAAGTATCTAGAAGAGAACTTGAAGAAGAAGTTTATTACACTCAGCAAAGCTCTCTTCGCTTCATCAATACTATTTGTTGAAAAGAAAGATGATAGTCTTTGCTTTTGTGTAAACTATTGAAAACTAAATGCTCTGATCAAAAGAGATCGTTATTCAATACTCTTGATAGACGAAGTACTAGCTTGAATTCAAGACAGTAAGTATCTGACTCAACTCAACATTATTGCTGCGTTCAATAAACTGCAAATGAGTTCAGAAAGCAAGAATTTAACTACTTTTGATACTTTCTTTGACATCTACAAGTATAGAGTAATGCTCTTTGAATTGATCAATGAATCTGCGTTCTTTCAGCACTATATCAACAATGTATTGTTCAAATGTCTGCATAAATTCTGTCAGACATATTTGAATGATATTCTTATCTACAGTAAGATCTTGAAGAAACATAGAATTCATGTGAAAGAAGTGCTAGACAAGCTTCGCGAAGTCGACTTGCAGATAGACATTGACAAGTGCAAATTCAAGATTCAGGAAATCTCGTTTCTTGAACTACTGATATTCATCAATGATCTACGAATGAACTCTCGAAAAGTAGATGTGATTCGAAGCTGAGAAGTGTCATGATCGTTGACTCATGTGCAGATCTTCATTGACTTCTGCAATTTCTATCGACGATTCATAAAGAACTTCTCAAAGATTGTTCGACTCATGATAAAGCTGACTCGAAAAGATCATCTCTTTGAATGAACAAAGATCTGTCAGATAATCTTTGAAAAACTAAAGCAACAGATGATAACAGTTTTCGTTCTGAAGCATTTTGACTTGATCAGAAAAGCTATTCTGAAAATGAACTTCTTGAACTATGTGAACGACGAAGTATTGTCTCAATATAATGATGAAGACATTCTGCATTCAGTGATCTTCTATAGCAAGAACATGATTCTCGCAGAATGCAACTACGAGATCTATGACAAAGAACTGCTGATCATTATTCACTGTTTGAAACATTGATGCTTTGAATTGAAATGTATGAATATTTCAATCAAGATCTTCATCAATCACCTGAATTTGAAGTACTTCATGATCATTAAAGAACTGACTCGATGACAAGCTAAATGAGCTGAGAAGTTATCTGAATATAACTTCAAGATCATATATCAGTCGGAAAAACAGAATCTGAAAGTCGACGCGCTGATCAGAATGTCAGACGTCAAGTCAGTTGAAGCAAACGATGATCAAAAGCTATATCAGCATCAGATGCTATTGTCAAAAGACAAATTTGAGCTGCAGTCAATAGAAGCTAATCAAGAAGATGATCAGAAAGCTGATCAAGATCTGACTCAGATTTTGCTCAGATCTGACTCAGATTCAAAACAAGAATCGAACGTTAACGAAAATTCGGTCGAAGAGATGATTTCTATTCAGAATCAAATTATAGTTGAAAATCAAATGAATCAACTGTGCTTTGATATTCAAATAATCATGAAACAGAACAGAAGAACTTGTCAAGATATTGATCTAGACAATTGCAAAGTACTTGATGAAGTACTCTGAAAAGATGATAGACTATGAGTTTCTCAGTCAATGATCATTCAATTGATAAGAAAAGCACATGATCTTTCAATCAATGATCACTCTGACATGAATTGAACATTGAACTTGCTGAGATGATCATATTGCTGATCGAAGATGAGAATGATGATCAAGCGCTACATTTGAAACTGTTACGTTTGTCGTAGGTCAAAAGCATCGAGAGATCGAATCAATGAACTGCTGAAGTCATTGCTCATACTTGAACAGCAATGACAGAACATATCATTAGACTTCATTATTGATCTATCAGAAAGTGATGAAAACAACGCGATTCTGACAGTCATAGATCGATTGTCTAAGAAACAGCATTATATATTGTGTTGATTAGATGATGAAGAAATCTTTGCAGAACAAACAGTCAAGCTACTGTTGATATGAGTTTTCAGAACTCATGAACTATCAAGATCAATAGTGTTTGATCATGATTCACAATTCATATTGATTGTTTGAAAGTCTTTATGTCTGAGACTCAACATCAAGGTGAAACTATTCACAGACTATCATTTGCAGATCAATGATCAAACAGAAAGAGTGAATCAGAATGTGAAACGATATCTACGAAACTATTGCTTGTATATGCAAGATGATTGATTCGTCTGATTATTTATGGTCGAATTCGTCAATAACAATGCTATTTCGTTGTCAATTGAACAGTCAACGTTCTTTCTGAATAAGAACTTTCATTCTCATATGAGCTTCGATTCAAACTCAATCGAATATGAGACTACTTGAGCTAGAATCGAAGCAGACAAAGCAGAGAATATATTCAAACACATGAAATGATCACTAGCATTGATCAAGCAAGTCTTAGCAAGAGTCAGAGTCACAATAAAGAAACAGATTGACAAGCATTGAAAGAAAATGATTTACAAGATAAATGACATGATGTTTCTGAATTCTAGAAACATAACAACCTCACGATCATCAAAGAAGCTAGATGATAAGATGCTAGAATTCTTCAAGATTCTGATCAAGATTGAACATGCATATCGACTGAAACTATCGTTGACTATGAAAATTCATTCAAAGTTTGTGTCAAATCTGCTGCGACTAGATTTGAAAGACGCTTTAGAAGAACAATGAAATGAGTTGTCTGATTCTATAGTGATTGAAGACGAAGATGAATGAAAAGTGAAGAACATATTAAACTTCAGACACTACGAACGAGACAAATGACTACAATATCATGTTAATTGAAAAGAATACGACGTCAATCTACATTGATACAACGTCAATGAAAGTGAATTCAAAGATTGCTTGCAAGTCATCAATGACTTTCATGAACATTATTTGAACAAGTCAAGATAGAAATTGACTCAAGAAAGATTGACTGCATTGCAGCAATGAGAACATTGCTAGATGAAGAAGAAGAGTAATGTTGCAATCATGCACTTCGAGTTAGTCTAACATAGATTGTGTCAGACTATCATAGACTAGTATAGAGCTGATGTTGACACGCTAGCGATCTAGCGTGTCTTCGTGAGTAAAACTCACGACGTGTTGCATCTTCTTTCTTCTTCAGCTTTGAACTTCTAGTTAGAATACACTCATATGATTCGCTTTATACAGACTCATAACATCAGTTTCAATGATTATCTTTCTATCTGAAGTATCACGAAAAGCAACTGATTGTTGATCTGAAAGATAAAATAAATCTTCGTCTTCAATTCATTTGAATAGATCAATTAGTTCAATCTGATTCTCTCAAAGAGATTCATTTCTACCTGATTCATTTAAATAATGATCAACGAGTTATTTGAAAAATCAAGAACAAAGTCAATCTCATCAAACGTGTTAATAATCTGTCAAAAATCATCTTTCATAAAGCTGTTATTACTCAGTCAGTCAATCATTCAAAATCTGATCATCTAAAGTTGCATGACGCGATTTTAACTAACGTCAAGAAAGCAGACGTTCTAGTTGAAATCTGTTTCATATGTCATAAATTAAATCATAGCTCTAGAGAGTGCTCTGATCGACCTACTAGAATCAATGCAATGAACAATAAATATGATCATTTCAAATTCGATTTTGATTTGAATTTTGATTCAAAAAACTAGTCATCTCTTTAAAAGTCATTAAAAAGATAAAGATTATATTTTTGTGTAAACTAGACGAAATTCTATCAGAAGAGAATTACTTTGAAAAGTCATTTTTAATTGACGTTTTTCTTAACTCTCAGAATCGATCTTTTAGTCTTTGTTCTCTGATAGACAGTGATTCAGTCGCTCATACGCTCATACATGCTAATCTAGTCAATAAAGTATGCGAGAAACTAGAAATTCAATTTATATCACTGACAAAAGAGAAGTTAATAAGAGACTATGATGAGAAGATATTTAAGAAGATCATCACTCATAAAATTCTACTCAATCTCATCATCGAAAGTCATAAGAAATTGACTGTATCAATGCTGATAGCTGATATCAATCATCATGAAGTTATATTGAGTAAGCTCTGAATGAACAAAAACGAAATATTATTAAATATGTGAAACGACGTCATTGTTTTTTCAAATCAATTAAATACTTCTATTTCGGTTTTTTCGATCTCTCTCAATTCAAAGCACTCAAGTTGATCGTGATCAACTTCGTTCTCTTCTATCATTCAGACTAAGATCTCTATTATGCTCAAACAATCTGTTTCAACTACGACTAAGAAAGAATCATTCTCGATTCAAAGCATAGATGCAGCTTCGTTTAAAACTCTACTGAATCAATCAAAGAAGAATTAGACTGAAGTCTTTACTCTATTCATAATTGATATTGATAAAGAAATCGCGTACAATACTCAGTGCAATTTGAACGTTCTAAACATCTCTTCAATTGATGAAACGACTCAGAATTTGAAAGATATTAAAGTCAAGCTGTCATCAGAATATCATGAGTTTCTAGATGTTTTTGATCGAGCTCAATCAAATAAACTATCTTCTCATCGCTTTTACAATCATAAAATCGAGCTCATCAGTGATTCAATGCTCTTTCGCTGTCGAGTCTATTAAATGTTCTTTGTCAAACTTCTGAAAGTAAAGAAGTACTTAAACGAGAATCTGTTGAAGAAATTCATCACTTCTAGTCAGACTCTCTATTTCTCTCTCGTTTTATTCATTCTCAAAGCAAATGAAGATCTTCAATTCTGCATGAACTATCAAAAGCTAAATGTCATTTTCAAAAGAAATAAATATTCTCTATCGTTGATAGACGAGATCATTGATAAAATAGTGAATTGCAAGCATCTGACTAGATTAAACATTATATCAACGTTCAACAAACTTTGAATGCATTTCAATAATGAGAATTACATCACTTTTATCACTGCTTTAGAAGCATATAAATACAAGATGCTATCATTTGAACTGACTAATGAATTGATCTTCTTTCAGCAATATATGAATGATGTTTTATGAGACTTTCTGAACGACTTTTGTCAAGTCTATCTAGATGACATTCTCATCTATAGCAAAACGAGAAAGAAACATAGAGATCACGTCAAACTAGTATTAAATCGACTACGTGAAGCTGAACTGCAGATGAATATTTGAAAGTGCAAATTCGATGTAAAAGAGACTGTCTTTCTAGAAGTCATTGTATCAGAACTAGATTTTCGTATGAATTTCAGCAAAGTGACAGTCATAGTCAGCTGAATCACTTCGATCAATCTAAAAGAAATTCAAAGCTTCGTGAGATTTGTTAACTTCTATCACTGTTTCATTAAGAACTTCTCGAAGCTAGTCAAATCATTCACTCAGTTGACTAGAAAGAACACGTCTTTTGTTTGAAATGAGATCTGTGTTCAAGTTTTTGATAGTCTAAAGAAACAAGTCAGCTTGACTTCAGTACTTCGTCACTTTGATCTCAAACGACAAGCTATTCTGAAGATCAATGCTTTGAACTATGTAAAAGGTGAAATACTATCTCAGTATGATGATGAGAAAGTTCTTCATTTGATGATCTTCTACAGTAAAAGCATGATTCTCGCTGAAATCAATTATCACATCTATAACAAGAAATTGCTAGTCATTATTCGATGTTTCAAACACTGATGACTTGAGCTGAAGTGTACTGAACTACTCATTCAGATATTCATCGATCATTAAGCTTTGAAGATCTTCATGAAAAATAAACAGTTAAGTCGATGACAAGTCAACTATCTGAACATTCTGTCAAAGTTCAACTTTCAGATCATCTTTAGATCAGGCAAAATGAATACTAAAGTTGATGCTTTAACTCAAATGTCTCTAGTGAACGTCTCTGAATCAACTCAATGACTTGAAAATTGTTTTCAGACTATTCTGACTCTTGATAAAGTCGATGTTCTACTTGTTGAATCGAAAGCAAATCTTTATCAGCAAGTATGTATGATCAATTAAATAAATGAGCTCTGCAATGAATATAGACAAGCTATGAACGAGAACAAGCTCAAATTTCATATCACTAAATTGAAGAACTGCGAAATCATTGACAGCATTCTCTTTAGAAAAGACTTACTGTGAGTCTCTGAGAACATGCACACGAAATTACTACAAGAAGTGCATGATCAATCTTCAACCTCTCATTTCGACAATAAATGAATCATCAATCTAGTTCAGCGTTTCTACTATTGATCAGATCATCGAGCTACTATTCAATGATACATTCAAAACTATCATGATTGTCAGCGAAGCAAAGTCTCTAGAAATAACATCAATGAACTTCATCATTCTCTTTTGATTTCACAGAAACGCTGAAAAGATATAGCTATGAACTTCATCACTGAACTATCTCTGTCAGAAGACTATAACGTCATTTGCATAATCATATGTCGTCTCATCAAAGAACGTCACTATGTTTTCTGTTATTGAAGAGACAATGACATCTCAGTCGAAGAAACGATTTGAATCATGCTATGAAATGTCTATCAACTGCATGATCTACTCAGTTCTATTGTTTCAAACAGAGACTTTCAATTCATATCAACTATGTGAAAGAGTCTTTGCAAGCGACTGAGAATCACAGCTAGTTTATTCACAGTCTATCATTTGAAAATCGATGATCAGACAAAACGAGTCAATCAAAACGTTGAATGCAAACTTAGAATCTACTGCAATTACATGCAGAACGACTGAGTCAAATGAATATCTATGATAAAATTCAGCGACAATTTCAATATCTTCTTGATCATCTCAATGACTTCTTTCTACTTCAATAAAGATTTTCACCCTCAAATGAGTTTCGATTCAGATACAACTGACTACGAAATCACTTGTGAACGACTGAAAGCTAGAAAAGCAGACGATATTTTCATTCAAATGAAAGAGTTACTGAGCTTTGATCATCAACAATTGAAAAAGACGAAGCTGATCATCGAAGCACAGATCAATAAACATAGACGAGATGTCATCTATGAGATAAATGACTGAGTTTGACTATTCTTCAGAAACGTCAAAATCACGAGATCATGCAAAGATATGAAAGACAAACAACTAGAATTGTATCAGATCACTGTCAAAGCGAAAATCTTCTATCATCTTCATCTATTAGTCAGCATGAAGCATCTGCATTTGATGTTCAGCTCGAAGCTACTGCGATTGTATTCAAAAGACTTTTTATCAGAACAGCATGCAGAATCTCTCAGACTCATCATTATTGATGATGATGATAATGAACATTGAGAGATAGATGACATTCTGAACTTCAGATGCTATCAAGATTGAATACAGTACAAGATCAAATAAAAAGATCTAGATAGAGATGATGAATGATACTATGTCGATAAAGATGAATTTAATGACTTCGAAGAAGTTTTGAACGAATTTCATACGCTATACTCAAGAAAGTCACGCTAGTATCGAAATAACTCAATAAGAAAGCAAGCAAACGAGCGACATTTATGCAAACATGAATTTTCGAAGAAGAAGATAATGTTACGAGCGTATCAAGATTGAATAGAGCTAGTCAATGTCTTTAGCTTAGATCTGACTCAGATCTGACTCAGTCTCTATTTTCTTTTCTCAACATCTTTTTGTTCAACATCATCTTTCTTTCTACATCACATTCTACTCATGTCACAAACACATTTTCTTCAAGCTTAGCACAGTCTCTGAATATTACTTAAATAAAAGCTTTTGTACTCATTTTCTTCTGTATTCTTAATATTCAGTTATAGCTATTTTTAAAGATCAAGCACTATTCAACCTTGACTTTCGCTGATTGACTCATCTAGACATGATTTTGACATGAACAATCTTTGAGAAATTCTTTATGAATCGTCGATAGAAATTGCAGAAGTCAATGAAGATCTGCACATGAGTCAACGATTGTGACATTTTTCAGCTTCAAATCACATCTACTTTTCAAGAATTCATTTGCAGATCATTGATGAATATCAGTAGTTTAAGAAACGAGATTTTCTGAATCTTGAATTCACACTTGTCAATGTTTATCTGCAGATTGACTTCACGAAGCTTGTTTAACACTTCTTTCACATGAGTTTTATGTTCTTTCAAGATCTTACTATAGATGAGAATATCATTCAAGTATGCTTGACAAAACTTGTGCAGACAGTCAAACAATACATTGTTGATATAATGCTGAAAGAACGCAAGTTCATTGATCAATTCAAAGAGCATCATTCTATACTTGTAAACATTGAAGAAAGTAACAAAAGTAGTTAAATTCTCGCTTTCTGAACTCATGCGCAGTTTATTGAACGCAACGATAATGTTGAGTTGAGTCAGATACTTACTGTCTTGAATTCAAGCAAGTACTTCGTCTATCAAAAGTATTGAATAACGATCTCTTTTGATCAGAGCATTCAGTTTTCAATAATTCATGCAAAAGCGAAAACTATCATCTTTCTTTTCAACAAATAATATTAACGAAGCGAAGAAAGCTTTGCTGAGTGTGATAAACTTCTTCTTCAAGTTTTCTTCTAGATACTTCTTGATCTTCTGCAACTTGTAGCTCGACATGAAGTACAATCAACTTCTAGAAGATTGACTCTCATTTTCTAATTCAATCTTGTGATTATATGATCAATGCAAGAGCAACTGCGTTGTTTTTTCTCTATCAAAGACATCTAGAAAGTCGTGATAGACTATTGAAAGCTTCTTCTTCAGTTCACTCAGTGACATGACAGAGATCACTTCATTTAGTTTCACGAAATCTTCAACTGAGCTAAGCGCTTTGTTGATTTCACTAATAATCAAGAAGAAGATCTTGATCTTCTTATTCTTGACTGAAGTTCAATACACAGCGACTTCAATCATGACAATATTGATGAGTTCTTCTTTCTTTGATGATTGAATGAGTCGAGATTGATCGAAGATAACTTGAATGCTTGACTTCACTAAGAGTAATGATTCAATGAATCAAACAGATTCAATGAACTGATTCGCTAGTTTCTGATTCGTGAGTCACTTCAAGATGATAGTTGACGTAACAATTGAGTTCAAGTTCTTTCGTTTCATTTTGCAAATCTCGCTTGACTCAGATCTGTGAAATGCTGATTGACTGCTTGCTTTTGAAACAACAGATTTCAATATTCGAATCTTCAATGATGATATTAATCGATCATTTGCAAAATTTATCAAAATTTGATTTCTTTTCAATCAGAGATTTTCAATGATTATCTTGTGCTGTTCTAAACAAGTTATTAATAAAAACATCATTTCATTCTTGTGTTCTTGTATCATAATTGATGTATACAGAGCATGTGTAATCAACTTTCAATCAGAGATTTCATCATACAATCAAATCAACTTTGATTTTGACAGCAATATTGACTGAATATCAAAGCGTTCACATAGTTCTGACATCAAAGATTCGTCGATGAAAGTCATGTAAATGACTTCAATATTTATCAGAGCAAAAAATCTGAATATCTTTTCTAGATTACTTAAGATGATGTCAACAGTGAACGACTTGAAATCAAATGAATCATCAGACATGCTGATGAAACAAAATATAAGTATGTCACTTTCAGTCACTACTTTGACAAGAACAGATCGTTTTTCAAATTCGTAGCAATCTCATGCACTTAAGTCATCTTAAGACAATCATATGTTTTATGTTCTGACTTCTTGCATTTGAAGCAAAGTTCTTTCTTAAACAACTTTTTCTGAATAGAATTGAGATTCAATCTTCTGAATTTCTTTTACGAAGAAACTGATGACGTGAATTGAACAGTTAATGTGCTAGAGACAGAGTGAGTAGCTTGAGTCACTGAAACTTCAACGACTGATCAAGCATTCAATTCAGTTAATCTAACATCAACTTGCATGCAGATGTTAATAAACTCATTCAAATTCGTGATTTGTTCATTGAGCGTTGCTTGTTGAAGATCTGAGCTGATCTTATGCTGAAGATCATTTAGTAAAGTCTCGTTATTATATTCTAGTTCTGCACTAAATCTCTGAAATTTCATTCAAAATTCATGAAAGAAGATCTTGTTCTGATACAGCTTCAAGTACTGTCATTGAGTTGTATGATGATGATTGAGATCATCATACATCTTATTAATCATTGATAGTACTTCTTCAACTTCTAGAAATGAGTTCAAGAAGATATTTTGCATGCGAGAAGCTATGTGCTTGATCGTAGCTTTACTGACTCGACTTTCAATGTAGACAATCTTCAACTCTTCAATAGAAAAGTGATTCTTGTTTGTCTTCAACTTATTTCACATTCGCGATAGTCAATTGTTTACATTCTGCGATGAATCTTCAAACAGTGAAGAGTTCAATAATTTGATCAATTTCAAGAAATGATCTTCAGAAATCAAAGTGCTTTGTCGACTTAATGCAGTTTCTAAATGATGTATAATCATGTTTTTATCTCTCATCTCTTTCTGCAGACGCGTTTGCACAGCTTTCAATGTGATGTTTATATTGTTGACATCTTCTAACATCTGAATCATGTCATTGTAAATCTCGATTTCAATGTCGTGCTGTTGACATATGTACTTGATAAAGACAACGATGTCATCTGCTTCATGAGTGCTTATTCAAGCATTCAGTTCAGTGCTGATGCTGATTTTGATCATTTCGTGATCAAAAAGCAATATGTTTGTGTTTTCTTCTTCTGTATCTGATGACGCATTCGTGTTTTCTTCTTCTGATGCTGTTTGATTCTGTGATAGAAGTGATTCTCTTCTAACATTTTAAAAGTCATAGCGAGCAATGCTCACTGATTCTGATTCTGTGCTTTTAATCATGATATGAGTAGAAAATTGCTGATCGAGATTCTGATGTTACTCTATTGAACTTTCTGAGTTTGAGCAACGACTAGTACTTTATTGAACTTTCTGAGTTCAAGTACTGCTGAAATTTCTGATTTTTGATGACGAGCTCAATAAAGAGTTAGTCAAGAACAATGCATTCATGTTCTTTGATTCTGATTCTATCGAAATTTCTGATTTCAAATCAAGATTCTTCTTTAGAAATTTCTGGTTTCTATCAAGCTTTCTGAGTTCAAGTTCTGATTCTGCTGTTGAAATTTCTGAGTTCAACTTCTGATTTAAGTTGTGTAACTTGTTTTTATATCATCTACACGTCGATAGCAAAGTTAATGAGCTTTAAACTAATGTTATGAGTCTGCATAAAGCGAATCATATGAGTGTATTCTAACTAGAAGTTCAAAGCTAAAGAAGAAAGAAGATGAAACACGTCAAGAATCTTATACTTACGAAGGCGCGCTAGGTCACTAGCGTGTCAACATCAGCTCTGTACTAGTTTATGATAGTCTGACACAATTTATGTTAGACTAACTCAGAGTAACGAGACACGCTCGCAACAATTCTTAGTTATTTGAGTCAATCTTGAATAGTTCAAGACGTTGTCTCTTCAATACTCTCATGTTGAAAACTTCTTGACAATAGCGTTAATGCAAAGATATCAATCATTTTCACTAACAGATACAAAGCAACATTGAGTTCTTTGAAGAAGAGTTTATGTAATCATCACAACAGACTATAGCATTGTTAACAAATGATCAATTGCATTATCATATTGCATTATCTAATTAACATCACTAGTCACTTGTGCTCTGACTTCTGCAGTTGTAATTCTCTCTTCATAATGATGATGAAAATAGTTCTTGAACTTTTTTCTGTACTTGTCGTAATAAAAATGAGAATCATTCTCATTTACATCTCAATCTTGATACAAATTCAGCTTTTGAGTAGAATTTAAAATCATAGCGAGATTGTATATCAGTTCATCTTTGCTCTTCATCTTGAAATAGTACTTTGCAAGCTTGTTAAAAGCTAGTTTGCAAGCTTGAAGAACAAGTGCTTGTGAAGTACATGCATTATCACGTACTATCATCTCAATAACATTGAGATGATTGAAAAGAGCATCAAACATTCAAAATTCTAAATGTATATCAACATTAATGATTCTAGATACAATCAAAGTTAGCTCGTAGAAAGAATTTAACATGTTGTCAACAAGCAATACTAATAATTATTCATTCTTCTTTAATTGAATAGCTTGAATCTTTGCATCTATCAAGAATTTCTCAACTTATATATTAATTGTGTCACGCAGTTGATATGCACATTGAAGCATTAAATAAATAAAGTTTCAATGAATGTGAATGTTTTGTATCAATTTTCAAGATCTTGTGACTTGAAGCTTTAGAAAGCGAAGCTTTCATTGAAAAGAACTGTTGATGACAACAGTAAGAGCGCGAATCTGTTTCACTGATTAGTAAATGCATTATCTTTTTACATTATCAATTTGATAAATATCTTCTTGACAACAGTGCAAAGATCATTGCTTGTGATTACATTCTCAACTTGATCATCATCTAATGACACAGCAAGATTGTCATTCAAAGTCTTTAATTCAATAACTCTGATAAACTCTTGAGTCATTAGATTGATGATATGAGTCATACAAGATATCGAGTTTTGTGCTCTATTTCATGAAATGTCGCGTCAACTGAGCGCTCTTTCAAGCTTCTTCTTTAGAGTGTCATTATTGCTTGCATTATTAATAACAACATCAAAAAGCTTGTTCTTAATGTTGTATGTATTCAAAATCTTGAACAGCTCTTGCATCAAATGATGATCAGTATGCTCAACTTGAAGAGACGTAAATTCAATGAGATGTTCACGATATTGAAATGTAACATTCATTTAATATATCAAAACTCTCAGATAAGCGACTTTTTGAGAACTAAATCATGCATTCAACGCAATAGAAATTTGTCGTGACTCTTTTAAGTTTTGCTTTATCTTTGCATGAATTTCATCATATTTCAAGAAAATTATGCTTGACAATTTAGTGCAATGAAGAAGAGTAATCTCTGAACGAAGCATTTGTAGTAACTGTCGAAAATGCTCATTTTCAATGATTTGAAAAGATAAATTCAGTGCAACGAAGATTTTGCACAATATCTTTTTTTAATTCTGTTGATTGAATTGAGATGATAAGTTGATATGACTTTTCTTCTATAAACGCGTCAACTTTGCATTATCTATTTGCATTATCATATTGAACTTACACAACTGAAAGATATCTTCATCTGTGAAAGAAAGTTGAGTCGTTTTCGTTCAAATCGTTTCATGCAAGCATTTGTTTTAAGATGCTTGATCATATTGATCGTACTAGATTCATCAATAGCTGTAGAATGATCTAGAATTTTAAGACAATTTTTGCATGAAATCTTAGAATATTTTTTCAACGTCAAGATTATTTGAATAAACTTGTTTCAGATGCTGAATTGTTTATTTACTTCAATTTTCTTGATTTAAAGTGAATTGTCTATCTTTTTTTAAATCTTGTTGATGACACTTTTGTCAACAGATGTTTGTAATCATCATTGTTGAAATTGAGCATTGATATCAGCACTTCACTCAACATACTGATTATTCTCTCTTAATATTAGAAGAGAAGTATCGCGATGAATTCTATTCATCGCTTCTTGAAGAGTTTGTTTCTTTTCGATGAAAGCATGATTGATGTTTCATGAATCTTGACTTGCAAATTTATTAAAATGAAGATTACTGAAAGTAAATGAATGAACAATCGAGAAATTAAACGCTTTCTCGATTGAAGATCTTGACAATTCGTTAAAGTTATCAGAATCAGACATCATACAATATATTTTATCGATAATGTAACAAGATAATGCACACAATGAGAAGAGAAATAGATTCGTTTGTTGCACGAAAGTCTTTCAAATATAATGACGTAATAAATTCTGTTAGAAGTCTGTCTAGAGCGAGTCAGATAGAAGTGTCATTTAACTAGAAGATAAATGCTAAGAAAGAAAGATAGCTACAGAAAAGAAGCTGACTACATATGTGTATTTCTCAGCCGACGCTAGACTCAATAGAAACTAGTCAAGATGACGAAGCGAGAATAGATCTGACAAGACTAGAAGACTGAGTCTGACAAAACTAGAATCATGACAAATTCAAAAATAGTAAATCTTGACATTTAATATCATTTTCAATTGCTTAATGAGTTGAATCGAGAATTTGAATTGAACTCTGACTCAAAGTCGATATCAAGTTGAGTCAGAAGATTGATATCGAGAAATCGAGTCAAGTCAGAAGATTGATATCGAGTAATTGAGTTAAGTCAGAATGTAAATATGAAAATTTGACTCAATGATCAGTCTAACTAGAGCAATTAGACTGATCATTGAGTCGAATTTTCATATCTACATTCTGACTCAACTCAAGTACTTAAGTCAAATCTTCTGACTCGACTTGAATACTTGAGTTGAATTTCATGACTTAACTCGATATTGATCTCGAGTTGAATCAGAACTCGCTGACTTGACTCAACTCATCAAGCAATCGAATATGACATCAAGAGAACTAAATATAGAAATTTTTCCGATTTTTCGCCTTTGCATTACCTTTTTGCATTATCTTATTGATAGAAAGTCATAAAGAAAAACATGAATGAGAATATGAAGAAAAACATGAAGAGAAGCATGAAGATCATTTGATAGAGAGCTTTGATAGAAAGTTATGAAGGCTGTTTGATAGAAAGTCATGAAGAAAAGTCATGAAGAAAAGTCATGAAGAGAAGCTATGATAGAGAAACATGATAGAGAGCTATGATAGAAAAACATGGTAGAAAGCTATGAAGAAAAGTCATGAAGAAAAGTCATGAAGAGAAGCTATGATAGAAAGTCATAATAGAGAGTCATAATAAAATATCTATCTATCTATCTTCATGTCTTGACGAGTCGAGTCGAAAATTTCGAGTCGATACTTGATTTCAATTCTCTGACTCGATTTGAATACTCAAGTCAAACATCTTGACTTGACTCAAATACTTGAGTCAAGAATTCTGACTTGAATCAAGTCTTGACGAGTTGAAAACTCAGCTCGATCTCGATGACTCGACTCGACGTGATTAGTCTAAGAGCAATCACAGCAGTACAACATTGTCATACATTCAACTACGTTTTTCAAAGCTACAGTCACATACATCGATTCTGATAAAGATTTAGAAGTTGTTCTAACATCTGCAAATATCTCTCAAGTACAGCAGCTTATTAAACAAGCAATAGAAGAATCGACTTCTGATCAGATTCTTCAAAAGATGAATAAAGCAGCAATACAAGCAATGACGAAATTTACTATTCAGAATGTTACTAATCAGAAACTTCTTAAGTTAAATAGAAGAAAGAAGAAAAAGATCAATCGAATTGAGAATAATTATGATACTGCAAGAGTCATGAATCAAGAGATTGTTAATGAAAGAAGAGAGAATCAACAAGCAAAGATATGACAAAAGAAGATTAATTTTTTACTACGTTTAAATTCTGAGCTCTTTACTTCAAAATCTTCTTCTACTTGAAAATGAGCTGTTGTAATCTCAGCTCAACAAACAAAGCTGTGAAATAAAGAGATTAATGATTTACTACGTCTAGACTCTGAGCTCTTCACTTCGTCGATGACGACATCAATAACAGCAAGCTCTAGACAAAAGAAGAAGAAGCAGCTGATAGTTAAGCTACGAGTCAGACAGCTGAAGCAGAAGCAGAAGCAGAAGCAGAAGCAGAAGCAGAAGCAGCTGATAGTTAAGCTACGAGTCAGACAGCTGAAGCAAAAGCAGAAGCAGAAGCAGAAGCAAAGAAATAATGAGATATCTACAAATGATCAATCAGAATAAGACATGTATATCAAAAGAGTCTCAAAGAGATTCTATTAGCTACGTAGTTCATTTAAAACAAATCGTTGAAGCAATAAAAAATGAAATGTGAATTTTCAGCTTTATAGAGCTGTCTCACTGCTAGGTTTAGCTCAGTGCTAGGTGAATTCTTCTAGTCTATATTTTCATGAATTCTGAAGATGCAATCGAATCAATGCTGTTTCATGAGTCATTGAAAAGTGAGACTTCGTCTCACGACATTCTTTTCTCACTCATTTAATGCTCATTTCTTGAGCATCAATGTGATTCTTCTATGATACTAGCGAGATGAAGGCGAAGACGAAATCGAAATCGAAAGCAAAAGCGAAAGATGAAGATCGAAGGTATAGAATAAACTCAAGCAAAGCAACGATTAAAACAATGACTAGTCAGTAAATTGATGACTAGAGAATCAGGTTTTCAAGAGAAAAGATGAAATATATGACTAAATGACTAGTTAGTAAATTGATAGCTAGAAAACGATATTTTCTGATGCGAGAATGAAGCTTTGAACATGACTAGCTAGTAGATCAATAGCTAGAGAGCGATGATTTCTAGAGCGAAGCTTTGAACATGATAAAAATGAATAAAATCATCAAGATCTAACTCTAATCATTACACAGTGAACACTAGTGAGTTCATTGTGTAATGATTAAAACAAGCTTTGATCAGATGAGATAGTAGTCACTAAATTAACGATAAATTAAGAGCGATGAGATATATGAAAGCAATGAAATGTAAAGATGATCACATGATTTTACAAGATAGTAGATGAGCTACTTTGTCACTGATTCTTGCTGAGATGAGAATGACAAGATGTTTAAATGATTGCATGATCTTACAAAGTAGTAGAATCTATTCTGTCACTGAATATTCAACTGTACAGTTTCTCATTTTCTTATTTCTTTCTTATTTTCTTATTTTTCTTATGAAACTATTTTCTTTCTTCTTTCTTATTTTTTATTTCTTATATATCAAAAATGAAAATAAAATCGAGCAATGCTAAAATTCAAACATATGATCTTCGCATTTGACAGATCTGAGCCTGTGAAATTCTGATTGACTGAATTTATTGAACTCAGAAAGATAGTTTCATCTTTGATCTTCGAAGAAATCTCTTTAAAGAATGCAATGATGAGATAGAAATAAAAAGCGAAATCAAGTATTTAAGCTTGAAGAAGATGCGTTGTCTTTGACTCTGCAACATGTGTTCTTTCTCGCTGAGTCTATGAAACATGTGATATAAATTCTTCACGAATAAATATGACTTAATAAATGAGTCGCGAGAAGAGCTTTGAAACGAGTCACTAGAAAGAATTCTTGCAGATGAGTCACGAGGTGAGAAAATAGAGAATGAGAAAGTAAAGAATGAGAGAGTAGATGAATCACAAGAAAGAGTTTAAGCAAATGATCTAGACGATGATACAAAGACATTTCTGATGAGCGTTTGACGAGAATTTCAAGCAGGTGAGTAGTGAGATGAGCTACGAAATGAGTCATGAGATGACGAGAAACGTGACAAGAAAACAGAGAGTCTTTGCATGAGTTTTCGATGTAAATTTCTAGCATCTTGAGCAGATGATTGAGTAGATGAGATAGTTGAGAAAATTGAAAAGACTGAGAAAAGAGAAGCGATTTAAGTGAAGAATCGCTGCAAATTTCGAGCAGATGACGAGCGAAGAGACGAGCTTGCAGATGACGAAGTCGAAGATCTAGACAAAGAATGAAAGAGAGAAACAGTGAGCTTTTGAGCTGACAACTGAACGAATTCTCGAGTTTCTTGAACAGGCGAAGCAGACGAAGAAGATGATTGAGCTGAGAAAACGATAAACTTTCGAGCTGACAACGAGACGAATTCTCAAGAAACAATCGAAGCAGATGAAGTCGAATTAGATCATTCAGATCAAACAAGCTTTATGACTCGTTAACGAGTTATTTCTCGCTTACACATTCAATGTATCTTGTTCAAATCATCATCGTCATTAAGTAGCTTCAAATGTCTCGTTTCTTCTTGAGCTATCTCTTTAACTCAAGTTTTCTTTTGAGCTCAAGCTTTCTTTTAAGCTTGAGCTTTCTTTAAATTCAGCTCTTCAAACATGATTTGTCAATGTTCATGCAATTCAGTCTTTTGCTTCTTCGATAACTTCTCAAGCTGATTGAGCTGAGACTTCAATGTCTGAGCGATTCATCGATCATTCAAATGCAAAGTCTGAAGAATCTGTCTGTGAGCTCTTGAAAACAAGATCATCATCTGATCAAAGATCATCAACGCATTCATGTTCAGCTCGCTCAAGCTGTTCATTGATGCGTTCATGTTCAAGCTGCTTATCAATGCGTTTATTGTTGCAGAGATGAACGTGTCGCTTTCTATTGTTTCATCACTGCTTTACTCAATATTATGAAAATAATATTCTTGCGTTGAGCTTCAATGTTGAGAAATAGAGTACAGATGCAATATAGAAAGCTTCAAAATCAACAGAGCGAGCATGAACACATGCAACAATCAATCTAGTAGATAGATAGATCTGAAAGATAGACTAGATACAGATAATTAGATAGATAGATAGATAGATAAATAGATAGATATGTCTTTATGTAGATGTTCTCATCTAGAATAAAGATCAAAAGATGAGTAAAAAGATGAAGAAGAAAAACTTCGCTTGAGAAATCTTTATAAATGATAGTCAATATTCTCATGAATTCTGAAGATGCAACTGAGTCATGCTCGAAAAACCTCTATTAATAGTAGTCAATGTTCTCATAAACTCTGAAGATGCAACTCAATAGCTCTGCTCGAGAAACCTTTATGAATGATAGTCAATGTTCTCATGAACTCTGAAGATGCAACTCAATAGCTCTGCTCAAGAAACCTCTATAAATGATAGTCTATATTCTCATAAATTCTGAAGATGCAATTGAATCAATGCTGTTTCATGAGTCATTGAGAAGTGAGACTTTGCTTCACGACACTGTAAATCTCTGAGCATGTAACTTTGTATTTTTGTCAGATATATCTAAACTACACGATATTTTGATCTTTTTTCTAATATAATTGACTAGGTTTTTTTTATTGCATATGTTGAGAAGTGCAATGACAGACTTGTTTCTAGCAGCTTATTGTGATAGCTCTGAATTCAGTCTGAATTCAGTCAGACTTGTTTCTAGCAGCTCTTTCTAAATTAATGTCAGAGATAAAGTTGCATGTTGCAACTTTGTCATGCATGACAGTATATAAATAAAGCAGTCTGTGACTTCTTTTCACAATCTATATAAATTTCATCATATGTGATACTGTTCATTCTACTCTTTCAATAAATTATGAGTTCAATTAGCAAGAAGCTTTCAACGTAATTAAATTGAAACACTCTAAGCATTTGAAACTCGACAACTCGATACAAAATCTATTCAAATGAGCAATCAACGATCACTTACTATGCATCTCACAAGAAGACAAATAAGTACATTGACTTAAAGAAGTTCAGTGAAATTCGACAGCTTACTATGCATCTCATGAGAAGATAAATAAGCACTTACATCAAGTCAACAGTTTACTACAAGTTTTCAAGAAAGCGAAAAAATAGACACATTTGATCGCGTCAAAGAACGCATAAACTTTCATTATCATTGATGAGATTAAATTCTTTTCACTTTACTCATTAATTTATCTAATATCTTTATTTTTTTTTCTTTGATTCTAATAACAAGCTGAATTTACATTGCATATCATGAACTTTGATGACTTCTTCATCAAATGATGATCTGTTTTCATTCTCATTTGCAAGAACTGCAATCAATGATTTTCTCTCATGAAGAAATGACTCATTGAGAAAGACTTGTGATTCATTATTGAAGACAAGTCTGACTTGAACACACTCGACAGCATCATCAGCATCATCAGCAAAATTCAATCTTTCAACTTTGAAAGTCAAAAGATCGATGTGAAAGCTCATTACTGACTGATCATTTGCATCATCATCGATGATCAAGAACATACTGCAGACAAGATATCAGCAAAAGAGATTTGAGATGCTCTGAGTTATAAATACAAAGAGAAGCTACAAATCATTGAAAGACAATATCTGATGAACTTCATTGACTACAGAATGTCAATGAATATCTTCATTGAAAAAACATGAACACATCTCGTCAAGTTGACTTGAAAGATCGTTGCAACACAGAAAGACATAAGTGATTTATTTAAGTCAGAATGTCGCTTTCAAGTCTTACTTCAATTGCTGTCAGATGAATACACAGTCATTCAAGATGTTATTAATGCGCAGAATAAGTCAGATGTCAAGAAGAGACTTCAAAAGCTACAAGAGAAGAAAGCATAATTGAAGATAACAGAGACTGCGCTATGAGTCAAGCGAGAAAACGAACGTGAGCGCACTGATCATGAGCAGAACAAACGTAAAATCAGTCATCATTGCAAAAGTCTTTCAAGCTTTGACAGCAATCAATTACATCATTGTCAGTTGCAACAATTTCTAAAATGTTTTCTCTGTAAAGATGAATATCATCTAGTTGATTGTTCTCATCTGTCTGCAGCTCAAAAGCTTGTGAAGAAATACAAAGACAAAGACAAAACAAAGCACAAGAGCGTTGATGATCTTCAAACTCTCACTGAGCTTCTGAAGAATAAGCACAAGAAACATAGAGTTTACAACGTAAAAAGCGATGACTCTGAAATCTCTGACAACAATGAGAAAAATGAGAATGAGAAGAGCGAGAATATTGCAGTTCTGTCAAAGAACATTGTCAGTAAAATCTTTAAATTCAACTGAGTTGCAGATTCTGATGTCTTTTCACACATGATTGATCAACTTTGACTTTTTAGTGATTCTTTAGTTTGCATTAAGAAATGCATCATCAAAGTTGAAGAAAGAAAATTGTATGTTAATCATTGTGACATAGCAGTCATGCAAAATCATCACGAAAACTCAGTCAAGCTGTCTTCTGTTCTTTATGTTTCTAAGCTCAAAGTGAATCTTCTTTTTGAAAGAAGAATGTGTAAGAAAGATCTGCAAGAAAGTTTTGATGATAAAAATCTGTACATGCATGACAAGTAAGAAAAGCAGATGATTGAGATTCTAGAATGCAAAAACATCTACATAGTAAAGAAAATTGCAAATGATCTTGATGAATTTGCATTACTATCAGCTATGCAGCATGATGTCTCATCAGCATTTTTAATAATGCACAGTTCAATGAATCTTGATGATTCAATGAATCTAAATCACTTTGCATCTCATATTGATGTGATTCATCATGAGAATGAGATTGAAGTTGATCACGATCAACTTAGTTTTGCAAATGACAAAAGCTTTAAGTTGTACAAGCTGTGACATCATCATTTCACTCATCTTGAATCAGTAAAGCTTTGTCAACTTCATAAGATCATCACTTTGAAAAAATCTATTTTCATCAACAACAGTCACAAGAATATGTGTGAAATATGTGCGCTCATTAAGTTCATCAACAAACAAGAACATAATGTCAGTGATCAAAAGACAAGTATCTTGACTTTCATTTTCATAAACATCTGTGAATCACTATCATCATTTCTCGATAACAAGTTGTACTTTCTAGAGATAATTGACAATCACTTCAGAAAGACTTGATGCATTTCTTTGAAGCAATGATTCAATGCATCAGATGCTTTGCGAAAATGAAAACTCAGTGTAGAGCTTCACAGCAATGTCAAACTTCTCTTAATACACAGTGATAACATCACGAAACTTAAAGTCATCTTGAATGACTGATGTTCATTAATTGACATTGCTTTTCAATACATTGTTTCACACATGTTGATTCAAAATGAAGTAGTCGAAAGAGTTATATACATCACAGAAAACTCAATGTGAATCATGATCAAGAATGCTGAACTTCTCATTGAGTTCTGAGCAGAAGTTGCAAAAACAAATGTTTATTTGCAAAATTGAATCATTATGAAACTTTTGATCAACGAAGTTTTCATGATTTTGAAGAAGATATTCATCGAGATCAAGCTCTTAATTGATCATGTACAAGTATGAGAATGCAAATGTTACTCATACGTTGATCTCAAATTGTTGTCAATCGAAGACAGATGAGATAAATTCATGAACAGAGACAGATTCAACGTCTTCATGAAATATGTGAAAAATATCGACAAGCAATATCATCTCTGAGTTTCAGATCTTAATCAAGTCATCAAGAATCATGCTGTTAAGTTCACTGAAGATGAAAAGAATGAAAACATGAATTTGCAACTTTGCAAGCAGACATTCAATGTTCTTTCAGAGTGAAGATCTGTGAAAAAATCATCAAAGAATAACGTTTCAACTAATGTTTCAAAATCTGATGCTTTCATGATTGATGTTTCATCTGAATCAACTGATGCATTGAAGATTATCGTGATCAACTTGAATGCACTCAATTCTAAGATCACGTCACATATGTTAAATGAGCGTGAAGCTCACATGAATGTTCAAATCACTCAAAAAGTCTTTGCATCAAGCATGTTTAAATCAGCAACTCAAACATTTCTGCATGTAATCATTTCAAAGAGAAAAAGAGACAGTGAAGATCAACAACTGAAAGAATGCGCATTCAAGATCTTGCAAGCTATGATGATCTGATTCATCACAAAGAAAGTTGATGATGATGAGAGTGATTCTGATGCAAGCATGTCATGAACATTATTCAACGTCAATGAATCTGACTTTTTTAAAGCAATAAGAATTCTCATATTGAACATTTACAAAGACGCAATGCAGAACTCAGTTTAAAAGAAACTTTGAAAAAAAGCGATTAATACAGAACTTGTGATGCTAGTCATTAATAAAATTTGACAAGAAGAAGTGTTGCTCAAAAAGATCAACATCATGACAAGCAAATGAGTCTTTAAATCAAAGATGCACATTAATGATTCTTTTGACAAATTGAAGACAAGATTGATAGTCAGAGATTTCTTTCAAATTCATGAAGTTGACTATAAGAATACTTTCGCGTCAATTATCAAGTTTGACACTCTGCAAGTCTTTCTAGTCATTGCAACAATGAAGAATCTTGAACTTCATCAAATTGATGTAAATAATGCGTTTACTGAATCATTTCTTAAAGAAATCATTTACATGTTTTCTTTGTTAGAAGTGAAAGTCAGACTCAACTGTGCTCTGAAAGTTCTTCGAAGTTTTTATGATTTCAAGCAAGCTGCATGAAACTGACATGATTGCTGTGTAACAATGCTGTCTGAACTTGACTTCATTCAATGCATTGCAGACTCATGTTTTTTGATTCATGAGTCAAAAGAAATCATGTTGCTACTATACATTGACAATATAGTCATTGTTTTCAAATCATTAAGCAACATTAAATGATTTAAGCATGAGTTTCAATATGTTTTCAAAGTCAAGAATCTGAGAAAAATGAAGAAGATTCTTGACATTCAAATTACTTGCAACAGAAAGACATGAATCTTACGAATGAATTAAACTCACTATCTTCATGATGTTCTCAAAAGACTTAACATGAGACAAGACAAGCACAAGACAACAGATCTTTCAATGAATGAATATGATGCTTTTTGCTTAGCTGAACTCAAAGATGTGAGAATCAATCAGCATGAGTATCAACAAGTCATTGAAAGTCTCATGTATGCTGCAATTCACACTCATTTCAACATCATTTTTGCTTTCAATCAACTAAGTCAATATCTCAGCAATTCTGCAGAACATCATGAACATGCTTTGAAGAAGTTGATGTGATACATTCGTTTCATCATTGATCTAGACATCATGTACGAAGTCAGTGAAAGCATGAAGTTAGTAGAATACTTTAACTCAGACTACGTCTTAAATAGACTAGATTGCAAGTTGATTCTTGTTTACATCTACATGCTTGATGAAGAATCAGTCTTCTGAATGAGTTAAAAGCAAAAGTTTGTTATCACATTGATCATTGAGACAGAGTACATGACTTTATCAATCTGCGTTAAGAAAGATTTATGAATCAGTTAAGTGCTTAAAAACATGAATCTGACAAAGTATTTGAACATCAGTCACAGTCACGTTAATATTCTTGAGAAGATTACTCATCAATCTGTCTCACTCACACAGCTCAAGAGAGATAATTAAGCATCTCTTATGCTGATTAAGAATGCTCATATTCACGAAAGATTGAAGCACATTGACGTTGCTTATCATCACATTCAAAATTTGTACAAGAAGAATCAGATTTCAGTGAACTTCGTTTCTAGTCAAGATATGATAGCAGATGAATTGATCAAGTCACTATCTTGACAGAACTTCAAGAAATTCATTGAACAATTGAGATTGAAAAGCAGTGAAAGTTGAGAAACTTGCAAGCATCAAGTGAAAATGTTGAGAAGTGCAATGACAGACTTGTTTCTAGCAGCTTATTGCAATAGCTCTGAATTCAGTCTGAATTCAGTCAGACTTGTTTCTAGCAGCTCTTTCTAAACTAATGTCAGAAATAAAGTCACGCATCGCGACTTTGTCATGTGTGACAGTATATAGATAAAGCAGTCTGTGACTTCTCTTCACAATTTATATAAATTTCATCATATGTGATACTGTTCACTCTATTCTTTCAATAGTATAAGTTATTTCTTTAATTAAATTCAATTAGACTTTGTATTATAACTTTATTGAAATTCATTGTTGTTAAACAGTTTACATAAGCGTTTCTCTTCTGTTTGCATTTCACATACAAATTGATTTTTACGTCAATGAAAATAACGTAGTGTTTGTAAAATTGCTCTGCGTGTAATTAATGTAGTTAACGATTGAAAAATTATATAACAAGATAATACATCTATTAATTAATAAAGAGTTTCACTATATGTACATCTCAATTTACTACATACACGCTTCGTGTTTTACTACATATACATTCTTTCAAAAAGATTTAGCTTTTGAATATGCGCAGCTCGAAGATACTTCATTTTTGATGTGACTGTCACTCAATCTCATGTATTTTTTGATAGAATGTTTTATTTTTCTGCAATAAACAAACATTCATCTGACAATCATCTGCATCTTCTTTCTACTATTACATTACAACATCATTTACACTATTTCTGCTTATTTATTGTTTCTATCTGCTATTGCTACTGCTACTGCTACTGCTACTGCATTCTCATCGTTGCTCTTTGTTGCAAGTGTGTCTTATTACTCTGAGTTAGTTTAACATAGATCATGTTAGACTATCATAGACTAGTACAGAGCTGATAGAACTGATGTTGACACGCTAGTGACCTAGCGCGTCTTCGTGAGTATAAGATTCTTGACGTGTTTCATCTTCTTTCTTCTTTAGCTTTGAACTTTTAGTTAGAATACACTCATATGATTCGCTTTATGCAGACTCATAACATTAGTTCAAAACTCATTAATCTTGCTATCAATGTGTAAACGATATAAAAACAAGTTACACAACTCAAATCAGAAGTCAAACTCAGAAATTTTAACAGCAAAATCAGAACTTGAGTTCAGAAAGCTTGATAGAAATCAGAAATTTCTAAAGAAGAATCTTGATTCAAAATCAGAAATTTCAGTAGAATCAGAATCAAAGAACATGAACGCATTGCTCTTGACTAACTCTTTATTGAGCTCATCATCAGAAATCAGAAATTTCAGCAGTACTTGAATTCAGAAAGTTTGATAGAGTAACATCAGAATCTCTCAATCAGCAATTTTCTACTCATATCATGATTAGAAGCTCAGAATCAGTGAGCATTGCTCATTATGATCTTCAAAATGCTAGAAGAGAATCACTTTTATCACAGAATTGAACAGCATCAGAAGAAGAAGACACGAATGCATTGTCAAATACAGAAGAAGAGAACATGAATGCGTTGCTCTTTGATCACAAAATGATCAAGATAAGCATCAGCACTAAACTGAATGCTTGAGTAAACACTTATAAAGCAGACGACATCGTTATCTTTATCAAGTACATATGTTAACAGCACGACATCAAGATCGAGATTCATAATGACATGATTTAGATGTTAGAAGATGTTAACAAGATAAACATCATGTTGAAGATTACACAGACGCGTCTGCAGAAAGAGAATAGAAACAAGAACGTGATTATACATCATTTAAAAGCTGCATCAAGTTGACAAAGCACTTCAATTTCTGAAGATCAATCTTTGAAGTCAATCAAGTTACTCAACTCACTTCTGTTCAAAGATTCATCGCAGAATGTAAATAATTGACTATCGCGAATGCGAAATAAGCTGAAGGCAAACAAGAATCACTTTTCTATTGAAGAGTTGAAGATTGTCTACATTGAAAGTTGAGTCAGTGAAGCTGCGATCAAGCACATAGCATCATGAATGAGAAACACATCTCTGAATCTCTTTCTAGAAGTCAAAGAAGTACTATTGATCATTAATAAGATGTACGACAATCTCAATCATTGTCACACGACTCAAAGACAGTACTTGAAGCTGTATCAGAATAAGATCTTCTTTCATGAATTTTGAATGAAATTTCAGAGATTTAGTGCAGAACTAGAATATAATAATGAAATTCTACTAGATAATTTTCAGCATAAGATCAGCTCAGATCTTCAGCGAGCAACGCTCAATAAATGAATCATAAATTTGAATGAGTTTATTGACATCTGCATGCAAGTCAATGTTAGATTGACTGAATTGAATGCTCAATCAGTCGTCAAAGCATTGATGACTCAAGCTGCTCAATCTGTCTCTAGCACATTGACTGCTCGACTTACGTCATCAATCTCTTTGTGAAAGAAATTCAGAAGATCAAATCTTGATTCTATTCAGAAAGAGTTGTTTAAGAAAGAACTTTGCTTCAAATACAAAAAGTTAAAACATAAAGCATATGACTGTCTTAAGATGACTCAAGTGCACAAGATCGCTGCAAATTTGAAAAATAATCTGCTTTTGTCAAAGTAGTGACTAAGAGCGATATACTCATATTCTGTTTCATCAACATGTCTAATGATTCATTTGATTTCAAGTCGTTCACTGTTGATGTCATCTTGAGTAGTCTAAAAAAGATATTCAGATTCTTCATTCTGATATGTTATAATTCTATTCTTCATCTAGTCTTCGTCTGATTTCATTCTAATCGAGTCTAGCACAGAGCTGAGAAACACACATATAAGAATCGAGTTCTTTTCTGTAGATACTTTTCTTTCTTAGCATTTATTTATTAGTTAAATGACATTCATATGACTCGCTCTATGCTGATCTTTAACATAATAGATACTGAAGTCATTGACATAACTTTCATCAATGAATCTTTGATGTCAGAGCTATGTGAACACTTTGATATTCAGTCAATATCGCTGTCAAAATCAAAGTTAATTTGATTGTATGATGAAATCTCTGATTGAAAGTTGATTACACACGCTCTGTATACATCAATCATGATACAAGAACACAAGAATAAAATGATGTTTCTATTGATAACTCGTCTAGATCAGCACAAGATAATCATTGAAAATCTTTGATTAAAAAGAAATCAAATTTTGATAAACTCTGCAAACAATCGATTAATATTCTCATTGAATATTCAAACATCAAAATCTGTTGTTTCAAAGACAAGCAGTCAAGCAGCATTTCACAAATCTGAATCAAGCGAGATCTGCAAAATGAAATGAAAGAACTTGAACTTAATGATTATGTTGACAATCATCTTGAAGCGACTCACGAACAAGAAACTAGTGAATCAGTTCATTGAATCTGTTTAATTCATTGAATCTGTACTCATATAAAAGCGAAGCACTCAAGTTGATCTCGATCAACTTCATTTCTTTCAATCAATTGAGAAAAAGAGACTCATCAATATTATTATGATTGAAGTCGCTGTGTATTGAACTTTAGTCAAGAATAAAAAGATCAAGATCTTCTTCTTGATCATTAGTGAAATCAACAAAGCACTTAGCTCAGTCGAAAATTTCGCGAAACTGAATGAAATGATCTCTGTCATGTCATTAAATGAACTGAAGAAGAAGCTTTTGATAGTTTATCACAACTTTCTGAATGTTTTTGATAAAGAAAAGACAACGCAGTTGTTCTTGCATCGATCATACGATCATAAGATTGAATTAGAAGATGAGAGTCAATCTTTTAAAAGTCAATTATATCTCATGTCGAGCTACAAGTTGCAGAAGATCAAAGAGTATCTAGAAGAGAATTTGAAGAAAGAGTTCATCACACTCAGCAAAGCTTCTTTTGCTTCGTCAATACTATTTGTTAAAAAGAAAGATGACAGTCTTTGCTTTTGCATGAACTATCAAAAACTGAATGCTCTGATCAAAAGAAATTGTTATTCAATACTCTTAATAGACGAAGTATTAGCTTGAATTCAAGACAGTAAGTATCTGACTCAATTCAACATTATCGTCACGTTCAATAAACTGCACATGAGTTCAAAAAGCGAAGATTTAACTACTTTTGTTACTTTCTTCAACATCTACAAGTATAGAGTAATGCTCTTTGAATTAATCAATGAATCTGCGTTCTTTCAGCACTATATCAACAATGTGTTGTTCAACTGTCTACATAAATTCTGTCAAATATATTTGAATGATATTCTCATTTACAGCAAGATCTTGAAAGAACATAGAACTCATATGAAAGAAGTGCTAGACAAGCTTCGTGAAGTCGATCTGCAGATAGACATTGACAAGTGTGAATTCAAGATTCAGAAAATCTCATTTCTTGAACTACTAACATTCATCAATGATCTACGAATGAATTCTCGAAAAGTAGATGTGATTCGAAGCTGAAAAGTGTTGCAATCGTTGACTCATGTGCAGATCTTTATTGACTTCTGCAATTTCTATCGACAATTCATAAAAAACTTCTCAAAGATCATTCAACTCATGATAAAGCTGACTTGAAAAGATCATCTTTTTGAATGAACAAAAATTTGTCAGATGATCTTTGAAGAACTAAAGCAACAGATGATGACAGCTTTCATTCTGAAGCATTTCAACTCAATCAGAAAAACTATTCTGAAAACAAACTTCTTGAACTATGTGAACGACGAAGTATTATCTCAATATGATGATGAAGATATTCTACATTCAGTGATCTTTTATAGCAAGAATATGATTCTTGCAGAATGCAACTACGAGATCTATGACAAAGAACTGCTGATCATTATTCATTGTTTGAAACATTGATATCTCAAATTAAAATGTACAAATATTTTAATCAAGATCTTCATTGATCATCTGAATTTGAAGTACTTCATGATCATCAAAGAATTGATCAGACGACAAGCTAAATGAGCTGAGAAGTTATTTGAATATAACTTTAAGATCATATATTAGTTGAGAAAACAGAATCTGAAAGTCGACGCGCTGATCAGAATGTCAAACGTTAAGTCAGTTGAAGCAAACAATGATTGAAAGCTATATCAGCATCAGATGCTATTATCAGAAAGTAAGTTTAAATTGCAGTCAATAGAAGCTGATTGAGAAGATGATCAGAAATCTGACTCAGATCTGACTCAGAGTCGAAACAAGAATCAAAAGTTAACGAAAATTCAATCGAAGAAGTGATTTTTATTCAGAATCAGATTGTAGTCGAAAATCAAATGAATCAACTATGTATTAATATTCAAGCAATCATGAAACAGAACAGAAGAACTTGTCAAAATATTGATCTGAACAACTGCAGAGTACTTGATGAAGTACTTTGAAAAGATAATAAATTATGAGTTTTTCAGTCAATGATCACTTGATTAATAAGAGAAGCACATAATCTTTTGATCAGTGATCATTCTGACATGAATTGAACATTAAACTTGTTGAGATGATCATATTGCTGATTGAAGATGAGAACAACAATCAAATGCTACATTTGAAACTGTTACGTTTATTGTAAATCAAAAGCATCAAAAGATCAAATCAATGAACTGCTGAAGTTATTGCTCATATTCAAACAATGATGACAGAACATATTCTTGAACTTCATTATTGATCTATCAGAAAGTGATGAAAGCAACGCGATTCTGACAGTCATAGATCGATTGTTTAAGAAACAACACTATATATTGTGTTGATCAGATGACAAAGAAATCTTTGCAGAATAAACAGTTAAGCTGCTGTTGTTATGAGTCTTCAGAATTCATGAACTATCGAGATCAATAGTGTTCAATCGTGATTCTCAATTCATATCAATTGTCTGAACATTTCTTTGTCTGAGACTCGACATCAAGATGAAACTATTCATCAACTATCATTTGCAGATTGATGATCAGACAGAAAGAGTGAATCAGAATGTGAAATAATATCTATGAAGTTACTGCTCATATATGCAAGATGATTGATTCGTCTGATTATCTATGACTGAATTCGTTGATAACAATGCTATTTCATTGTCAATTGAACAGTTAACGTTCTTTCTGAATAAGAACTTTCATTCTTGTATGAGCTTCAATTCAAACTCAACTGAATATGAAATCACTTGAACTAGAATTGAAGCAAACAAAGCAGAGAATATATTTGAACACATGAAATAATCACTAGCATTGATCAAGCAAGCATTAGCAAGAGTCAGAGTCACAATAAAGAAATAAACTGATAAACATTGAAAGAAAATGATTTACAAGATAGATGACATGATGTTTCTGAATTCTAGAAACATTATGATCTCAAGATCATCAAAGAAGCTGAACAATAAAATGCTAGAACTTTTTAAGATTCTGATTGAGATCGAACATGCATATCAACTGAAACTGTCATCGACAATGAAGATTCATTCAAAGTTTGCATTGAATCTGCTGCAACTGAACTCAAAGAATTTTCTGAAAGAACAACGAAATGAGTCGTCTGATTTTATAGTGATTGAAGATGAAGATGAATGAAAAGTGAAGAACATATTGAACTTCAGACACTACGAACGAGATAAATGATTACAATATCGTGTCAATTGAAAAGAATACGACGTTGATCTACATTGATACAACGTCAATGAAAGTGAATTCGAAGAATGCTTGAAGATTGTAAATGACTTTCATGAACATTATTTGAACAAGTCAAGATAGAAATCAACTCAAGAAAGATCGACTGAACTGCAGCAATGAGAACATTGCTTGATGAAGAGAGAAAGTAATGTTGCGAGCGTGTCTTGTTACTCTGAGTTAGTCTAACATAAATCATGTTAAACTATCATAGACTAGTACAGAACTGGTAGGGCTGATGTTGACACGCTAGTGACCTAGCGCGCCTTCGTGAGTATAAGACTCTCGACGTGTTTCATCTTCTTTCTTCTTTAGCTTTGAACTTCTAGTTAAAATACACTCATATGATTCGCTCTATGCAGGCTCATAACACTCTTCACTGACTTCGCTGTCGTCGTCGTCATGAATTCACTGCTACTAGTGCAGAATTCGAAAGTCATGAGGTCACGAGAAAGACCGGTTGAATTCACTGCGCGTACGCGTCAGAAGCAGCAATTTAAAGTCTCAACTCAATCGCTATCTTCTCAATTTGAACGTGTGAAGAAGACTTTGAGCCAACAATCACAGGTGAGAAACGAGGGTGTAGATCGAGGTAGAGAGCGAGATAGAGAACGAGGCAAAGATACTGCTGCTGTAAAGCAGAAGTTTCAAACAGAAGCTTCAGATGAAGAAGGCTTTGACTTTATTCAGTGATGCATAGATTTATATGATCGTCGCATCGAAATAAAGATACACTCAGATTATTAAGCTTTGAATTCATGACTTCTACCAGATAAATATAATACATGAGATTGAGTGATAGTCACACCAGAAACAAAGTACCTTCGAACTGCGCATATATTCGAAAGCTAAACCTTTTTGAAAAGACGTATATGTAGTAAAACGCGAAGCATGTATGTAGTAAATTGAGACGTACGTATAGTGAGACCCTTAATAAAATGTCTCGCTTCGAGATCTCAAAAACTAAACAATGATAAAGCATACTTTCGAGTTAGTTTTTAGTGTTTCAACCGAGCATAAGCGGGAACCTCGCACCTCTCACATACAAATTTGAGCCTACTCACTGCCTTCGTAAATTTTGAAGCTATTTAAATCACATAGCTCAGAGGTTTCAGTTTGTTTGTAGGTTCAGCAAAATTCTTTACCCCCCCTTTCACCTCTTTTGACATTACTGTATATAGACTGCCTTCGCAACTTCTCTATCTCTCATCGATGCTCTGAAGTCAACGATATCGTTCATCTTAACTCTTGAGCAACGTCGAAGCGATACGATCGATGAGAAGAGCGTGACTTTGATCTATGACTATGATCTCGAGACTCTGTTATCTGAGTGAATTAAACGCTGAGACAGAAACAACGCTGTCTTTCGAATGCAAGATCTATCTGATCGCGAGGCGTCTTCGAAATTGCGTTCATCAAGAAGCTTCCGATTGTTATCTTCAGCTTTCTTCTTTGCATTTTTGACTATATAATGCACTGTATTCGGCTTGAGATCTAAAGATTTTCCTATAGAAAGTAAAGAGTTTCCCGAGATCTCGCTCAGAATCGTTGCTGCAGATCTAATTGTCAGATGAATTTGCTGACGATCTGACTTGCTGACTCGCGAGGCTCTCGTTTTAGCTGTTCCCTTTGTAAATCTCTTCTTATGAGGCATGATAGAGAGTGTGTAATGAGGTAGAATTAATAGTAGTTCTGTTGAGTAGAAATATGGTTTGTTTATTTAAAATTAGGCCGCTTATGCTCGGTTGACACACTAAAAACTAACTCGAAAGTAATAGACTGTTCAATAAATTAGAAATCGTAGAGTTCTGGTTGAATACTTCGTACGGAATAGTGCAGATCTGACCAAATTTTAGGATTTTGCACTCAGACGTGTTAGTGTTACCCGTAGGCTGCGAAGTCATTCAGAGGGTCGCTAACCCAAAGAGGCTTAGCTAAGGAAACACGTCTGAGATCCTGAGGCAAGACCTCCAAGTAGTGCTTGATGTATCTTGAACAATATGCGCAACGTTCGTTCACCGTTCAGCATTTGATGTAGCTCGCGAATGCGTCATCGTTTTGAGACTTCACTATTTGGTCTACCGAGCGTGACTATTCTGGCTTTTGAGATGAATTGATGGAATGTAAGTAATATCGTGGTCGAAGTCGAATTCACACTAACGTCTCAGTCAAGAGCAGGGATGTCACGAGTGTGCTGTTCCAAAGAGACAAGCGAAAAGAACTACCTTAATACAAGCAGGTGAACGAGGCTCAGCTGAAGCCTGAAGCGCGATAACAAATTAATACCTTCTTGTTTGATTCTGAGTGTATTTGCAACAACATCATCTTGCACAGTTGCGACGAGTGACCAAGAGTAACGACAAGCTTCGTGAGCTTGACAGACTAGTCAAGCAATTTGACATCGCCTTTGATGGGCTCGGATCAACTAAAAGATGGCCGAATGCTCACGCTCGACATTTTAAGGCAATACAGGCGCAGGGTTCGCAAACCTACGAATCCTACCGTGATGCGAGTAGGGTAACCTTTAACGATCAGCCATGGAGAAGCAGGACAAAGCAGCGAGCAGAGCAAG
>JAABUW010000858.1_pt1 | contig 55920 bp, 6 predicted proteins | sample 5560081 | NCBI WGS metagenome assembly JAABUW01 (sample SAMN10711882, study PRJNA513363) | rock metagenome | isolation source: Antarctica rocks | place: Antarctica: Victoria Land, Knobhead sud | reverse complement strand
GGGGAGATAAAGATGACTATGAAGATTCGGCGGAGAATTGGGAGGTAGTTCTAGCGTTGCCGGGTAGGAGCGAGGTTAAGGTAGTTGGTTTGGATAGTTTGGATGGTACGAGTAGTGGTAGCGGGCTGGTGGTTTCCAATTGAAGTACTTGTAAGCTTGCACTATTTTGCGGCGAGCCGGCGTCCCGCAAAAATTCAAATTGATTTTAGACAACTTACAGAGTAGAAAGGGCCGTGGGCGGGGCGAAATGCTCAGGCTTAGGGGAATCAAAGATCAGGCCCAAGTACGGAGTAGTTCAGGTTCAGCGTTCAGTCGATGGGGGATGACTTGGCACCATCAAGCCCAGTCAAGCCCCCTGTGTCAGATTTGATCGGCACGCACGAGGGCGCAGGGAATAATGGGAGACCTGCTAATGCTTAGTCCTCCCTAGCACCACTGGTACCAGCCAAACGGTATGAGTGAATCCCTGCAGTCTTACATGATAAAGTACCTCTGATTTTCAACATGGATAAGGCGACGCTACAACCTTGGCCCTGTGATGTCAGCCGAGTCCTTTTGCTTACCATCGTTGTTGTAATTATACCTCCGCCATGATCTGGCCGACCAGAGTGTGCGCAGAGATCAGGACAACAGGATGTTACTTTCTCCACAACGAATGTACACCTTTACTCACATACAAGGAAGTCGGAATCGTGGGGTTCACATGTGCTATTCTGGTGGAAGTTCTCTTACACTAGTGAAATAGCCTTTATAGCTCCGGCGATCCTTGGCTCAGGCTGATATGCTCCTCATCGGACTACGATTCATGACCGTTGAAAAAGAGATCCTTGCCTTTGTCATGGTAGAAATTGGGACAGATCTCACAACCGTATTCGAATTGATCTGGAAATTTACCCAGATATATGGTTGGGAGAAAACGTTGTTTCAGGCAATGCAATGCATCCTCCCATGCGATCCTGCACCTCCCACTCTGCACCTCTTACAAGTACCTTATGCAAGCCAATGCGCACTAAGAAGGGAAGGAAGTTCAAGAGAGAGGCCTGCTTACAGGGGTGTCCTTATACACGGGCTGCATAATTACGAAAATATGGTCGAGCTCTACCAGTCCTTTTGACCTGATTGATAAGCACAACTAACTTGGCTGTCTCGAGAGAGTGTCGTGCAATTGTCCTTGGGCGGTTACTGGAATCGTCTCGATTGACTATTTCGGTTTCGACCCCAAATACGGCCACTGCCACGGCCACTGTCAACAACCTTGACGATAAGGTACTGGCCGTTAGCTACTCTTCCATATGCAGTAATCCGTGGCATGACTGCATCAACCGTTGTCAAAACCAAATGTCATCGAATCAAGATGATAGTTGGCCCAACGCCTGATTGCAGACGCCCGAAGCAGGCCGCACGGGGCACAGAAGCTGTGAGAGCTTATAGCAAGCGACTGTTGAAATATACGACGCTTCGTCAAAATGAAATATTCGTGTTGGCACGATGGTTTCAGATATCTTCTTCGGCGCCACCAGGCGCCAACACATTACATAATTGGCAGTATAATCTGAACTCCAGCTGCCCGGGCGATCCTGAAGAAATGAAGAAATGAAGAAAACAGCTAACGAAAATGTGTAAATGGTGTCAGCACCGATCTCGTTCCGTTGCATCTTGCTCGCAACGCTTTCAAGACTTCATAGCCTTGCGCAAACATCTATGTGTTGATTTATTGAGAAGGATTACGAGGACACGTGCTTCCTTCAACGCCGAGTTTTCGTTACTAAGGTCAGCAAATCACCAGCCCCACATCCAAACACCTTCAAGGGTGTGAATATAAGCAATCTGATCAAGATCGACCGCAACGACTAAGGACAGTTGGCTGCCAAGACCTCTTATACCCTGCTCATCAGTAAATTAGTTTCAGGCAAGTGCTTCAAAAGCGTGGAATTATTCCGCCTGATCAACGGCGTCAAAAAACCATCCAACCATTCCACCCAACCACCATCAGTCGCAAGTCTGGATCTATTCGACGATCTTTTTATCAACAATCTTCATCACGCTTCGGTCAACGAGCTCAGCAGCAAATGATGACGCAGCGTCGTATCGCGTTGCCCAAGATCCGCAAAACCTCACCTTAGCTCAAAACGTGGCATACAACAGAAATGCGTCTGCCACGTGGTTCCATCTCCTTAGTCGCTTCTGCTAACGGGCAAGACGGCAAGCCTTAGTTTCAAGCTACTCATGCCTGCCAAGGCTTTTGTATGCAATGCGCGTCACATCTGGAACGTTCTAAATTTTGTCAAGCCATGAACAGATACCCCACATCTTCAAGTCCCCACTGCGTTGAGAAATAAAGTATGAAGGCTTGATGTCCTCGAGGTCGAAATTCGGTTAATGGCGAGCATAAGACATGTTTCACGAGCATAACGGTAAGCCGAGCTAATGTCCAGCACGGACTTGATGCCGAGATTGCTAAGTCATGCTACAGGTAGCTTTGACCATCGAAACACATGGCATCCCATCATATCTCGCCTTCTTACGGGTAGCCATGCGAGATGCTCACCGATTTGTTTGACAAATCTTCCTAGTCCAAAGCACTGACAAAATGCCTCAAAGAGATCGTTCGATCGATATTTCCCTGCCTTGAAAGTGAGCATCTTGTGAGCCGAAGCAAAGCGGATACATTTGAATGTCCAACACGTGCGCGAAATTCGAGCAACCCTTGCTTGCATGCGGAGGTCTAGCTAAACAGTGGTCAATACTACTTTCCCTGCATTGACAATATCTCTCGTTTGTGAGACAGGTATAAGGTGGACCCGTTCTTCCTGACTGCACCGTCTGATCCATATTGAAGCTAGTACGGAGGATGACGCCAAAAGTCCTGGCTAGCGTACAAATTCACCCTAACCCTAAGCGCTAGTGGCCACCTAAAGAGTCCCGGTGTCTTTTGGGGACGAGTGCCCATGACTAGCAATTCCGAGGGGTTGCTCTAGGGGCTTGTCTAAGGAGTTGTCTAGGGTATACCCCCTATCTCTTAGGCGCGCGGACCTTGGAACTAGATTCTTAGGCTTCCCTCTCGCACTCCCCGAGAAGCTTGCGTGGGGCGCAGTGTACCAATTGTCTAGGCAACCCTTATGGGGGCCATCTATATGCCAAGCCACTACATCACTTAGCGCTTGCCAGGACTTTTGGCGTCATTCTCCGTACGGCAAAGTGTCTTTGAAGCCTCTATAATCATTCCTCTGTTCGCCTAGCTAGTGGGGATATCAAGCGTAATGCAACAGCATGAACAGTCATTATTCAAGAAAATTCGGAGTCAAATGCAGATCTTCTTTATCAGAAGCTAGCACACGAACCACTGCGAATAGCCATCACTTTGAGACAAATTGGTATGCTTTGAGTGTTCTATTCCCTTCATGACCAGGTATGTCTTTATGGAACCGAAGATAATGGATTTCCCTGTCAATGTGCTAAAAATACCCAGGCATTTGTCTTGAAGCCTTTCCACTACATGTCCCCTAGAAAAAGCCTCCAGGCTCCTGTGGTTGTCATCGAGCTTACTTGCAAATTGGTTTCCTCATAGCATTCCCCTTCAATGACGAGTGCCACTATTCCTGGTTCTATCCCAACACCTTTGCTTGCCAGCATCGACTTGTTGGTTGATACTTGTCATCAAAACGACTGAAGCCCACGACCAATATCTCGGATACAGAGTACTTATTCTAGTCAGGCTGTCACATCATCCTACCGGTGGACATCGCTTAAATCATAGGTTATTTCGTGCGTTTACAACGAATCTGTTGTGTGTAGACAGGTTCAAGATCAGGATCAGGGTTAGGGTTACACAACAATGAATGCCATCCTCGTACAATCTGTGCCCATGAATCCCTTTCAGATCTCAAGACGCTATGCATAGAAATGAAGCAAAAATTCCCAAGTATTGCAATCAGTGGCCTCTTTGAAAAAGTGCACTCATAGTCTCTGTAGTCGGGAAAGCCCACACTTTCGTCGCGTCGCGTAGCCGTTCTCGCGCACCACTTTAGCATTCACTTTGCAATCACCTACTCGCAGCAACCACGACAAATCCTTGTAGCACCGCCCTCCAGTAAAAGCATCTACTCCACCAATGTACTAACCTAACAATCCCACAAAATGCCCTCCTCCTTCGACCCCTCCCCCCGAGCCTCCAAGCGGCGCAAAACAACCGCCGACGACGATTCGAGTCTGCCTTTTACCTCGCGCGTGCTGAAAACGGTGAAGCAAGCTGTCTATGGCAAGCAGGCGAGTCCGAAGTTAGATGATGTGCTTGCCCCACAGGATACTCTCTCGATAAAGGCTGGGCACATAACGACGAAGAGGAAGAAATTGGCAGAGACGCCTTTGCGTTCTAGTCTCCAGAACGGAATTGGAGGAGATGAGGTCGATGAGCTGGATGGGCCTGGAGATCTAGGGGCCAAAAGTGTGAAGTCTGCAAGTGGACGGAAGCTTAATGGCATGGGGGTGAATGGTGGTAGGGGAGCGGTTGAGGAGGAAGAGGCTTTGCGTACGCCTACGAAGACGAAGGGGAAGAGGAAGAAATACAAGGGCCATGCGTCGTTGGATGGAAACAGAGATGGCTCTAACAATAGTATGGGCCCTGGCGAAGCTGGATTAGATGGCGGAGATGGCACTTTAAAGAAGGCGTATGGCGCCCCGAATGGAGAGATGTCTCGGAACGGAGAAGGGCTTACGTCTACGACTACGAAGAAACAGAGGAAGAAGCACAAGGGCTGGGTGTATCTTGACGAGGGCGTTGAGCTGGCACAGAACTCGGATTCGGGAACGGCCCTGGGAGCGGGACAAAATTACATACAAGTCAATGGGAAAACCCCAAACGGGAGTTCTATGGGAAAAGGCGGCAGGGCAGGTCGAACACTCATAAGGCCAACGGCTGAGGAGGTGGAGGATCCCCAAAGAAATGATGTGCATATGCCAGCCTCACGGCGAAAGATAGATCGCTTGAAGAAGCAGTTAGAGATTGATATGGTCTTGCCGGTTCAGCAAGACTATGAAACATCACACTGGAAGGATATCTCTGCAAGGCAGGACTCCCCCGATGAGCTTGCCCAGACTCGTGAAGAGGCTGAGTCTGAGCAGGAGCAGGAGCAGGAGCAGGTCTTACAGACGCCCAGCAAAACGAAGAAGAAGCGCCCAAGTGCAGTCCCAGTTGAGGAAGACGAAGAACCTCCATCTGCGGCGGAAGCAAGCCCAATAAACGCCACGCCAAAGCTATCACAACCAGATATTAATGTTCCTACAGGAGAACACGCCGAAGTGCTCCAGAGGCTGCTCGACGACGACCCTGAAGCTCTCGCTAAGCTCAAATCACACATACTCTTAAGTCTTACAGGCAAGCGGCTTCTACCCCTTGTGAATCTGGAAGAAGAGCATCAAAAAGTCCATCAGCTAGTCGAGCAGACCGTACTCGCAGGTGAAGGCAACTCCATGCTCATCATCGGCTCTCGAGGCAGCGGAAAAACTACCCTTGTCGAGACAGTCCTTTCTGAACTAAGCTCGGAGCATCAAGATCATTTCCATGTCGTACGACTCAATGGCTTCATCCATACCGATGATAAGCTAGCCTTGCGTGAGATATGGCGCCAGCTTGGAAAGGAGATGGATGCTGAGAATGACGACCTCAGTGGACGGAGCAATTACGCTGATACTCTGACGAGTCTTTTGGCTCTACTTGCACATCCGGTGGGAGAAGAAGAGGGAGACCAGGTCGCTACTGCGAAATCAGTGGTGTTTATCCTCGATGAATTCGACCTCTTCGCTTGTCATCCGAGACAGACGCTGCTCTACAACCTCTTCGACGTTGCCCAGTCTCGCAACGCGCCCATCGCAGTCCTCGGTCTGACGACAAAAGTCAACGTGGTTGACAGCCTTGAGAAACGAGTGAAGAGCCGATTCGGGCAGCGTTACGTTCATCTGTCTTTACCCAAAACCTTCACCGCTTTCCAGGATATATGTCTTTCCACTTTGAGCTACCACCCTTCAACGCACGACCTCCTCCAACCAGACAATCCCGACCTCCAAGGTCTGTCTACGGCTTGGAACGACTACACCAACGCCTTATTCGAGACACCGCTATTCCAGCACTTCCTGCAAACCCTCTACACCTCTACAAAATCCATCTCCAGCTTCCTCTCCGCCTCCCTCCTCCCCATCTCCCTCATGACCTCCACCACCCTCCCCACCCCCTCCTCCTTCACCACAAACTCCCTCCTCCCACCAGACAGCAAACTCTCCCTCCTCCCCTCCCTCTCCACCCTCGCCCTCAGCCTCCTCATCGCCGCCGCCCGCCTCGACATCATCCTCTCCACCCCCCTCTGCACCTTCGCCATGGTCTACCACGAATACGTCAGCCTAGCCTCGAAATCCAAATTGCAATCCAGCGCCGCTGGACAAATGGCCGTCGGTGGCGGCGCGAGGGTGTGGAGTAAAGAGCTCGCTAAAGGGGCTTGGGAGCGGTTGGTGGGGTTGGAGTTGGTGTTGCCGGCGACAGGAGGGGGGAGGGGAGGGAAGGGTGAGATGTGGAGGGTTGATGTTGGGTTGGAGGAGGTTGGGGGGTGTTTGGAGGGGATGAGTGGGATGGGGGTGGCGGGGTTGGGGAAGTGGTGTAGGGAGATTTAGGGGGAGGGATTAGTCGGGTTCGTGATTGAGTTAGGTGTGATAGCAGAGAGAGGTGTGGACTAGATGTTGTGATCAATGTAATCAATGAACTGTTTCGGTAGCTGTGGAGGTAGCGAGCCACTTCGCTGTGTCTGAGTGATGCCGTCAATCGCAGCTAGAACGCAGCCAGAGAATCTACTTACTCGAAAAATCTCGTCCCAGACTGCTTAATGTGTCTGTCTGTCCATACGAATCGGTTCGAGTTCGAAATGAGTATGAGATGAAGAGCACATCTACATATTGCTGCTCCTTTTTCTGGACAAGATAGCCGTCATGTCACTCCACGCCAATCAATACACCTCTGAAATTGACTCCGGAAAAGAACCTACTGCGGCTCTTCCAAGGCGAATTGCGAGATTTCGCTGGTGACATGCATGGCTTTTGACGAGCTCTCTACCAAAAACGTACGGAATGGTCAGATTTTCACAAGGCAACATTTGAATGTGTCGTGAAGCTAGTACGTGCATCGCTAAGGCTGTTTGCATAGTTTCCATGGCTTCGCTGAGGTTACTTTGGGCATACAGAGGCTAGCTTAGGCACAACAGGGCTGTAGTACTGAGCATTCTTGATGACATTGGACCAAGGATTCCTGCATGAGCTGCTCGAACTCGAGCCACCAAACTCTTCTGTGCACTGATGAGGATTGTTTGCCATACCAATTGACCTTGTCAATATCCGTGCCGACGAGAGTGTTGTTTGACATGCTAATCAACCTCATCGATGTCCGAACTGACGCCTCGCACTCTTCTGTGCCTTCTTCTTGGCAATCTCCTTCTCGGTCGGGGCTGGTCGATGGAGCTCCGCCGCAAAATCCGCCATCAGTGCTTGTGTTTCTCCGCAATCGGCGAAATGGACGAGTATCTCGTCTTCTGTGTACAGTCTGCCCTTTGCTATCATAGCCTTGCACGTTGGCACTCCCTCCGTGTGCCGTGGCCTCCACATCCAAGGATCAAAGTCATGAGGAATGTCAAATCCATTTGGTAGCGAAAGCTGACAGGCCAGGCAACAGTGCTCCGCCATTGTGCAGCCTCTGCAGCGGTATGCTGGTATTGACTGTTGTGTCTTGGGATCCAGGCTAGGCAGTTGGATCACTGCTAGATCGAATCGCCGAGGTGTCTCGCTGTCGAAACCGATGGATGGTTTGGGAGCTTGGCCAAGTGCTATGCTAGTCTTCTTTGCTTCAGCTCGACTAACTAGAAACACTTCTCTGAATTGTCTGGGTTGGAGAGGAAGAGTCCGGGAATATTTACCCTGTGAGTCGGGTGAACCGTACAAGGATTCATAGTCTGGTAGGACGAAGTAGTCGATGTCCTTCGGAGGGCACACAATCTTAGGCAAGGACTCGATAGCCTTCTCGTCTTTAATAGCAAATTCGGCAATTGCTCTTTCCAGAGGCATGGGCTGAAGCTCAGGATCGTATTGAGCGCAACGACGGCAACAGCGCTGGAGGTCTAGAAGGTTGACATAGCCACCGAAGCGGTCACAGATCGCACATCGAGATTCGGTCAGTAAGTCGTGGATGCGAGAGATCGAGAAATATGACTGTAAGCCTATTCGATAGAGTGCTGTCACAACCGAGGGAGCATGGGTGATGACGTCCATGTGTTTTGGAAATCGAAGCACCACTAAAAGGTCAGCGTAGTCAGCGTATTTGTTCCAATGAGTCCTCTACGAATGACACTCACTCGAACGAGCACGGCAATTCACAGACATGAGGCTCCCAAGGTCTGGTAGAGAAATTTCGGATAGGATCATCTGGATGATCTCTAACGGCCGTTCTAAGGCACCGAGATCAGGTCCACCAGCAAGTTTCTCAGCCACATGCTCGAGTACATTGGTCGATCTTGGGTGGCATTGGGCGTTGATAAGACCGGCTTCGAAATTCGTGTCTGGTCCAGCGGTCAGGTATTGTAGCATCGCGGCTTGTGGTAGACCTCCAGTGACGTCGAGTGCGTTGGCAGCTTCGCGAGCAGATTTTCTATGCTGCCAACAGAATGGAGGTATTTGACGCAACGTTCGAGTGCAGCGGTGGCGTTCACCCCTAACAGACTGGGTGAACTCTTTGCATTGTTGACTCGACATAGCTGAGCTTGTTGATGCCGACTCGAGGATTTCGAGGAACTGGAGCAAACCACTATGCAAAATCGGTGGAGGGATTGTAGTAGAGCGAAGCTCCTCACTCGGTGTTGTTTTAGGAAATGTAGAAGGTTAAATGTGTTTTAGAAGCATACGGCGCTAGTTCTAGTGGACTTAACTTCTCGATATCAAGCCCCACTTGATCATACGCATTTCGGCTTGCAGGGCTAAGAGTACCTCTAAGCCCGCTCCAAGTCATAACAAAGCGGTCCGACACTTTTGAGAGATATAAGCGAAAGATTTTTGAGACTACAGAGGCCTTACGCGAATTTTTTTGACATTCCGGGCTCATCGCTGAGCCAAATTGCCGGATTTTCTTGGGAGATTAATGCACAGAGGCATTTCAAAGGCCGGAAGTTCCTTGTCATCGACAGATTTGCTGCTCTATCACACCATTGGTGAACAAGCGTTACTGCTCATTAATTCTGAATACAAGGCATCATTGTGTTGATGTTGAAGGAATCTGCTGCTCCTTGGACCTTTGTTTGGCCGCCTTGCCTGCTTCGACACTTCTGACTGCGAAAACTTCGTACGCTCAAAATGCTCAACAAAACCAATGCTCTCAATCGAGATCGCTGTTCAGGTACGTTGTGTGCTCACTGTAGACAGTTGTCTCTTTGCAAGGCTTTCCTCCAATTCCTTACCCCTGGATTCTCTGATTGTTCCAGCGAAGTACTCTGGCACTATCATCCTTGAATGGAACAAGAGTAAAAAGCCTCAGCTTCTTGACAGTTTCCACCGAATTAACGCCATGGTCAGACTTCATGGGTGCGAGTATCCATAGCCTTCTGATCGTAGCGCAAGAAGAACTGGCCAATATGGCTAGCATTGTATAGGCCACTACCGCTTTCGGGACATTAATACGACCGTTTCTGCTAATGGCCTTGCCAGCAGATCCCATGTCGGAAACCGCGTACCCAGATGTTGAAGCATCTTGGGGGCTTTTAGGCGAGAAAAGTATGGGCACCTCGCCCTCGAGCGGAAAAACAAACAATACGTAGAAAAAATACTGCAACACTGCTCGCTTCTGCTCAGTCGTAAGTTTAAGAAGAGTCGATAATTCTGATGGATATGCAGCCCGAAGAAGTCGAGCGACAATCCGCTGAAGGTCGAAGCCACCTTCAGAATCATCTAGTTGAATTTGCATCGCGGAAGCCAGCGAGGAACTGAAGGTCATGGTGTTCACGATCCAGTGAAGTCCGCAGTGCAATGAGAAAACTATGATTTGGGAACGCAAAAGCCACCTTTCCTGGAAGTCTTCGGTGTCTTTGTCGAAGCCCATCCAGAACCCTCTGTTGGCTGTAGGGTATCTCGATGTGCAATCTTCGGGAAAATCTGCAGCTAAGGTGATAGAGTTGCTGGGGGGTGCGTAGAGGACAATTGCTTTGAAAACCAAGAAATCCAGAGCGATGTGTGCACAATCAATCGACTCGATGCTCAATGGTTCGGACATGTTCGAAGAGCTTGTTACCGCTACATCGTCGTTGTCGTCTTCAGGCCAATGCAGCCATAATGCTGTGCTGGACGTCGAGTCTGGTTTCAAGCCATCACCAGCACCTCCTAGAACCGTTCCATTTACACTAGTCTGGAGACTTGTTTCCACCTTTGAAGTACGTCTGAAGACCCACAACATTCATAGCATTGCTAATCTTGTCGATTTGGAAGATAGATTCGAGCCGTGATATATCGTAGAACACTGCCATGAAAGACCTCGTTGTCCGATTATCAGTCATCAAAGATGTTCGCGATGGATGTCAAAGCTGAGTGAGATCGAGGTCATCGCCCCAGAAAGGTCGGATTGTCTGATCGAAGTTGGAAAGGTATGCCATTATAGATCGTGAGCTGGCCAGGTTTGATGGTAATGATCCCGCTCTCCGTTGGTATTAGGAACACATGCCGGACGCCCAATTGAAGCTCCTGGGAACACCAAGCTCTGGTGAACCAGCGGGCAGACAAGATAACAATTAGTATCATCGACAACCGACGAAGCGTTTCTTCTGACAGGAACCCATCATGACTGCCCTAGTAGAACTTGTTAGCGAGAACTTCCTGAAGCAAGATACCTTGCTCGTCCGACAGACTGAAGACCTCCAGGGCTATAACCACCTGACGAGCACTTCTATAAATTGCATCCATGGCACCGATTGCGTGCCTCTTCTCCACTATATCATTCTGGTCAATACAGCAGGCATCAATCCACAAGCCCTCTCCTTGCGACTTTCTCTGGTTTAGCGATTCACGAAGCGTCACCGAACATAGTGGCCAACTGTCAAGTTGGCGACATCTTTCCATAGGCGTCCAGTCGTCACTATGCCAGCAACAGCTGAGAGCTATGAAGGATTGAAAATGGTGCTGCGACTGTTTTTCCAGTCGCCTCCCCAGACTGCTGACTAATCTTAAAGGTGCTTTGGTTTGGGCTGTATACTTGAGGCTAGATTCTTTCGCTCCTGGCAGATTGAAGTGTTCTAAACGAGCCCCAAGTGTTTCCGTTTCGGCCATGCTATGCCGTGAGGAATTGATGGCGTCTTGGAGGAGATAGCGTTTGTTCTTCTCAGAGAGTGAAACCACTTGAAGTCCTGAGAATTCAATACATCGTCTTGAGTTTTCGTATTAACGGACATCGTAGGGGCTCTTGCTATTGTCAATCAAGGGAAAAACGTTTCTATCATGATAGATGAATGTGTCGACAGGTATCTGTTGGTGAAGGGCCGTTGCAATGACGGCCGTCCCGAGCTAGCTTCAGTCAAGTAATAATACTAGCATGGCTAATGATTATCACCTATAGCAAAAGGCTTGCACGTTAAAGATTCAATATTTGCGATTGCACGCGGAGCAAATCTGGTGAATCTTGATGTTGGGCCAACTAGACTATACCTGACTCACAAAGTGGAGATTCGTATGAGCTGAACAGTCTGCCCTAACTATGAGCCACGGAGCACAACGACCAGGCTTGCTTTGAAGGTAAGGCGCTCGACGGCGAATCAAGTAATTTAAAGACTCTTGCACGAGCTTGGCAGGTACCGAGGGCGCTGGTTGGATTAGCGTTTCGCTGGTCGGCGGAATCGGCCCTCGGCTAAAATGAGATATTTTGATGCCAATGCTTCCACCTTCCTAAAAGACTCTCATGTTGTCATGGAATGCAGTCCGACAACGACCTTCCGTATTGATAACCACCGTAGACGACTTGCCTCTCAAGGTACCTCATATATGCGACCGGTATCATCCAAATCTTATCTCTTACAACATGTACTTGCCTTGTTGGGGACAGCCTGGGTCAGGGAATTATGCATTCCTGACGCATCATGCGGGGCTTTTCGCGGTCCTCACATTTAATTTCGTTTCTTGGTATCTATAAGTATGTATCTTCTCAATTTTCTGATAGGATTCATGTCGGTCCTTGCAGTCAGTCATGTCTATTTGCACGTTAACCTTGCTTCTTGCGGGCGTTGGTACTACTCTCGCGCAATTTGTGTCTCCTCCTACCGACTTGATTAATGCGACCGGATATGCGGGGTACCAAGTCCGCTACAAAGAAGTTCCGAAGGGAATCTGTGAGCTCAGTGACGCCAAATCTTATTCGGGCTACGTAGATGTTTCTAGCGACCAGGTATTGAGATCGAATTCGCAAAGAGTAGTAGATCTGACCAAAACAATAGCACATCTTCTTCTGGTTCTTTGAAGCCAGGAATGTAGACCCAAGCACAGCGCCACTAACCTCATGGTAAATCTACTCCCAAATCGCGCACGTACTGCTTGATAATTGACCACATGAAGGATCAACGGTGGACCTGGCTCATCGAGCATGATCGGCCTCTTTCAAGAGCAAGGCCCTTGCAGGATCGACGCCAACGGAAATGTCGTCAACAATCCCTACGCGTGGAACGACAAGAGCAACATGATCTTCATCGACCAACCTGCGCAAGTCGGCTTCTCTTACTCAGTGCCAGTACCTGGATATCAGGCTGCAGATGGATCAGGAAACGTCATCGTGCTGAATGGCACCACCTGTCCAAGTGACAATGTTACCATGGGGACATGCGGGACCTACTCTGACCCAAACGTCCCTGTCAAATATATTCCAACTTCAACGGCTGCAGCAGCTCCGGCATTCTGGGCCACGCTTCAGGGCTTCATGGGTGCATTTCCACAATACTCTCGAAAGTCCTTTCACTTCTCCACGGAAAGCTATGGTGGGCATTACGGACCTGTCTTCAATGAGTACATCGAAAGCCAAAACGCAAAGAGCATTCCTGGAGCACACAATATCAGTCTCGAGACTGTTCTAATAGGTAATGGCTGGTACAACCCCCTGATCCAATATCAAGCATACTACAATTTCACCGTGTTTCCGGGCAACACGTACGATTACTCCCCCTTCAATCAGACAACTCAAGACGAGATGTACAACAACCTCTACGGTCCTGGTAACTGCGTAGATCAACTCAACCAATGCGCCGCAACTGGTGACAACGTCATCTGCTCGGCAGCTGACAATTATTGTGCTCGTGATGTCGAACAGATATACGACGAGGTCTTGCACCGAGATGAGTATGATATTAGAGAGCTTCAGCCCGATCCATTTCCCCCGGTGTTCTATGTCGCGTATCTGAATACTGCAACAGTGCAGCAAGCAATTGGCGCTTATCAAAATTTCACCGAGTTCTCCGCTGCTGTTGGAGACGCTTTCAATACGACAGGTGACGATGGAAGGGAAGACGGCACAGTCGAGGATATGTTGAAATTGCTTGAGCAGGGTATTACTGTCATGATGTACACCGGCGATGTGGGTTATTCGTAACTTCAAAGACAACACATAGCTAATACCTCGCAGGCTGATTACAATTGCAACTGGTCCGTCGTCCTGAAGGTCTATGCAGCAGTACACGATGAAGCTAACTGCTTCGCAGGCTTGGAGGGCAGGCCGTGTCGCTTGAAGTGAACCAGCCTGGCTTCAACAAGGCAGGCTATGAGAATGTCACAACTTCGGATGGTATCGTGCATGGTCAAGCCAAACAGAGTGACGCTTTCAGCTTTGTCAGTGGAGCTCCTAATGACTTGGGAGAAGCTGCTAATAGTAGTAGGTCCGGATCTATGAGAGTGGTCATGAGGTACCCTTCTATCAACCTCTTATAGCTCTCCAGATTTTTGAGAGGGCTATTGCCGGACTGGACATTGCCACAGGTACGGTCAAAGCGGATTGTGGGTACAAGTCGGTTGGGCCTACTGAGAGCACCTACCGAGAGGGCAATTCGACGATTCAATTCAGTGTGGTGCACGCAACTGCAACGTATAACACGACTACTAATGAGCCGAATCCTCCATCGAAGAAGGGACGATTTGCGAAGAGGAAGGCGGAGTCGAGTCAGTTTGGCAAGGTTATGCTGCCTGTAAAGCTGTCGTAAAATATGCAATGGATGTATTTCACAGGCTTGTGTAGGGGAATCCGTGCATATTCTTGTAATCCTAAGTGGAGACGTAATATAGAATAGAGCCTCAAAAGATGTTGATTTCTTCAAGAACGGAGGAGCCTGACGGTCATCCTACAAGGCTACTGGAATGAGAAGGTGGCTTTGATCGAGAGGCTGCAGCCGTGGCATTGAAAGACTTGGAAACACAATAAGATGAAGAGACTTCTTATTCAAGCTATAGATGATGTTTCTAGCTAAGTGCAATCCTATTAATATATAGGCTTTATAAGGCTGATGACTAATCCGACCCTTTAACTCTCCCTTTATTAAAAAATAACGACGCCTTCGGAGTTAACTCGGAATCTTTACCCTAAATATTATTAATATAAAGAGTTCTAGTTCTTATCTAGGGGAATAAATATAAGGCCCGATTTATTATTTAAAATCATAAGTTTTAACTTATATAAGGAAAGTAGCGAGATAATTAATTAAAAAAGAAATAAAAATAAATCGATTTAACGGAGGCTAATAATAAATATTAATAACGAAATACTATTTATATTATATATTCTAGTAGTTATCTTAAAGGGTTAACGTAAAGAAGAAAATACTATTTAAAATCGGAAATAATAATTAGTATAGAAATCGAGTTCGATAATATAATCGAGAAGAAAGTATAATATCTATTTTAATACTAATTAAAGTAGGGACTCGGTAGGGGAAATAAATTACTTTATTAATTATAAATTAATAAAGGCGGTAATTTTTATTACTTTTAAAACTAGTATTTTTATTAATATTAATAATAAAATTATCTAGTTTATAAATATTCGTAATCTAATATAATTAGCGCTAGTAGGGAGAAATATTACCGGTATTTATCTAAAACTATTAACGCGCTATAGTAGTATTTATCTTCGTATTTTTAATATTATTAATTATATACCGGGTTTAATCTAGCTATATTATATATTCTTAAAGAAATAAATATAATATATAAAATTAACTCTTATTATTTTAGGGGTAGGAACTACGGAGTTAATAAAAATAATAAAAACGGGGGGTACTATAAAGACTATCGGTATTACTAAATTAATTATTAATATTATTATATAAGCGGAGCCGGTTAACTTAAAGACCTTTATTAATAAATAAATTATTAAAATAATAGTATTAATTATTAAAGATATATAGTCTATTAATATAATAATTAGAGTTAAGGTATAGATTACTATTATATTAAAGAAAATACGTACTCTTATCTAGATTTTATAACGAAAGAGTCTTTGAACGATACTATTTATAATACTCCTATAATACTAGTTTTATTTTTTAATAACGCGTAATTTACTTTTATAGAATACTAGTCTCTCGATATCTCCCGGAGACGTTTTTTATAAATATCGACTTTTAATTTATTAAACTAGTTAGATATAAATTATTATTATTAATTATATTAATAATCTTTATTCTCCGTATCTTATAATAGGTATTAAAGATATAAACTAGATACTTTATTATTTTAAAATATAAAGGCGATTACTTTATCCTCGATAAACTTATCTTTAAAATACTCTTCTAGGAAATCTTTATAAATCTTTAAAAAATCTTATTAATATATAGTTTCTTTCTTTTTTTTTTTCTTACAAACCTTAATATTTACTCTTTTCTTTAAAGTTAATTAAATTTATTTAATCTTTTTATCCGGATAGAACTCTATAACCTATTTATTTAACTCGGTACTATAGAAGTTTATAACTTATTAATAAATTACGAGGCTCCGTTACTCGTTTACTTTTATTTTTATTATAAAGGGTTTATAGATTTTTAATATTAATTCCTAATTTAGTACAGTTATCTTTTTATCCCGTTTATTTTATAATTTCTTTTTATAAAGTAGTAGTACGTTATATACGCCTACGCCTACGCCTCGTTAAAGGCGTTAATATATTATATATACCTACGCCCCGCTATCTCTATAATATTATTATTTATCGATATAGGGCTCTAGCCTTAATATCGCGGGGTTCTAACTCTTAATAATTTTATATCGAGTTAGTATTCCCCCGTTTTATTAGAATCCTTAAAGATTAATTTTATTATTAAATCTAAGATTTAAAAACTACCTAATAATAAACCCCGTAATTATTTTATATTTTTTATATTATTATTAAGCCGCTAGCTTTACGCTAGCGGCTTTAAATATTATAATTTTGATCTTTTTAATCTTTTTAAAGAAAAGACCTATTATTATTATAATATTAAATTTAACCTCGGGACGTCTAGAAGAATTTAATAATAATAATATTAATTAAACCCCCTCCGACGACCCCCGTCGTAAAGATAATAATGAATTCGAAGGTATTATTACCCCCGAAGAGATTTTAAATATATAGTTTAAAGTTATTAAAGAAGAAAACTATTACCTTAAATAATAATAAAAGTTAGGGGTATTATAAATTTAAAATTAAAAGTTATATAATTCTATTATTTCTACGCCCGTTAACGGAGTATTAATAGAATTTATTATTTATAATAGAGATCCCCTAATTATTATACCTACGGGAGGAATAGTAATAAGTTTAATTATATTTAATAAAGATATTCTTATTAGGGCGAAAATACTACGTTTTAATAAAATATATTTTTATAAAGATATAAGCGAAGGTAAATATTTATACTAGTTCCGCGACGTTAATATTAAATTTTTAATTAGTTTTAAATATTTCACTACCGACTATTTAAAGATCATATATTATATAGACTCGTTAAAAAATAACCCTTTAACGTAGTAATATAAATACTACGATTTATATAATTTAACTAGTATTATATTTAGTTTTTTTAAGAAGTTTCTTTTTAATTTAATAACGAATTTAATTAACCGCCGTCTCCTCGTCTATAAAAAGTAGGAGGAAGTCAAATAATAGTTTTATTAAAAGATATTATTATTTAAGGCCTACTTTAAGGAAATAAAGACTTAATTACCCCCGTTTTTAAAGGAGTATAAAGTAAATTTCTTTTTAATTAAATTTAAACCTAAATTTAAAAATAAGATTCTTAGTACCGGTAGTATATTTATTTAAAGAGAAGAAATTCTTACCTAGGTTATTATATAAGAAAAGAATTTAAAATATATATAATTAATAGACGGTTTTAATTCTAATTCGGGTTCTTAATTAAAAAACCCTAATAAAAGAAAATTTATAATAAACCGAATTATTAAACCTAACGCCGGCGATAACGTTAAATAAATATATTTAAAAAAGAAGGGTAATAAATATAAAATTAATACTATTAATTCTTCGTATAATAAGATTATTTATTATTATTATAAAACGGAAAGCTATATTAAACTTAAATATTCTAATATAAATAAACTAGTTATATACGTCGGCGCGGTATCGATAAAAAATAATTAAATCTAATTTACGCCTCGGAAGAAGAGTAAGAAAAACGATTAATAAAAATATACTCTTTTATTCTTTCTAAAGGTTAGATTACCCTTTAAAATAAAGTTAAGTAACTTATTATTTTAATTAACTCTAAAACGTAAATTAATTTAATTTTATAGCGGTTCGTTATTAAAAATAATTTAAAACTTTATAATACTACTTTACTACTAGCTAAAATAATTAGCGGGTAAAGTATATATTACTATAAAATATATTAATTAAATTATTAAATAGTCGATAGTTAAAATTAAAGGCGTAAATATAATACTTTATTTTATACTATAAACTTTAAAGATTTAAACGTTATTCTGGGTATATTTAAACTATATTAATTAAATATATTAATTAATTCTAAGGCGGACTAATAACGGTTTAAAATTAATTTTAATAATTTATAAATTAAGGAACCGGCCAAGTTCACTAGTAGTTTTAAAAATAAACCGAATATATTCGCGGTCGTATATATTACGGTAGTATAAAATAAATAAAAAGAATTTCCTAATCTAAAGGTTCCTAGGGAACTTATAGGGTTTTATAATATACTTTTTAATAAAAAGACGAGTACCCTACCTACTTTTAAATAAAGGGATTACGTTATTAAAATAAAAATTAATAAAGAACCGCTTTATAAATCTCTTTATAATTTATTTTAAATTAAATTATCGGAGTTACGGCGTTATTTAGAATCTTTACTCTATAAAAATTAAATTCGTTATTTAATCTTTTTAACCGGAGTATTTATTCTTTTTATATTAAAAAAGAATAGTAGGTTATATTTTTACGTTAATTACTAGGGTTTAAATACGATAATTATTAAAAATTAATACCCCTTACTCTTAATTACCGAGATATTAAACCGTTTATATAGTTTTAAAATCTTTATAAAATTAGACTTTAAAGATACTTATTATAAGATTATATTACGGAATAAAATAGAGAATCCCTTCCCTTCCCCGGCTAAAGAAGAGAACCGGGGAAAAGAAAGAAAGAAAACGAAGGCTTAGTAATTCCCTTCTTTAAAATAAAAAAGAGAAGAGAATAATAGGGAATCCCTTCTTTACTCTTTTTATAAAATTAATACTATAGCCTATTAACGCGCTATCTTAATACGTATTTTAATTATATTAATCTTTATCTTAACCGCGGGTTATACTAGGCGGTTTAATATATTTCTAAATACTTTTACTAAATATATTAAATATTTTAATATACTTATTTATATATTTATAAAGATTTAATAATTTAATTATACTAAATATATATAAATATAATAGAGTAACTAGATTAGATTTATTAATATTAAATATACTAAATCCTAAACTCTTAGTAAATCTTCGATTTAGTAATTATAATTTTCTAGGATAACTAAGATTATTTATATTATATAACGTTATAATAGTTACTAGTACCGCGCTAGTAATTTATTTCTATATCGCTTATATTTTCCTTTTACTTCTAGATTTTACTAATTATTTATTTAATTAATAAACTCGTTAAATTACTTAGATATCTTAATATCCGGCTCTTTTATTATTTAATTTTTTATAATTATATTTATCTTTATATCTAGTACTATTTAGTAATTACTTTATCGCGGAATTCTCCCTCTTAATAATAGTTAAATAAGAATTCAGATTTATATTAGAATCTAAAGGGTATAAAGATTAATATATCTAGAATAATTAGTCTCTTTAATTAAAATTTATTATAAATATTATTATAATATCAAATAGTAAATAATAAGAAAGAATAATATAAAATAACTTTTATTAATTATTTTATAGTTAAGTTAGAAGATTAAAAAACCTAGGACTAATTTATATTTAAACACTAGTTAAATTTAATACTAAATAATAAATATTAGAATAAACTAATATATTATATATATCGCTGACTATTTTATAGCCGACGAAGAGAAATAAGCCTCGGGTTAATCCTTATTTATATTTAATCTAAAATAAGATAATCGAGGTCGTTTACTTAATAAATAAAGAAAAAGGAAGGCCGAAGAGGAACTAAGTAAAAACCTTAATATAATAAAATTGAGAAATTATTTAATAAAACGTTTTATAAAAGAGCTTTAGGTAGAGCTAGTTAAAATTATTAATTAAAAAACGATTCGACGAGTAGAAAAGACTTTAATACGTAATAAAGGATAAATAAATCTATTAATTATAAATTAGTAAAGGATAACTTAATAGGCGAAGATCGATATTATTAATAAAAAGTATATACTAATATTTATATTAATTTATATTATACTATTTAAACGGGATTAATACGTAATAACGTAATAAGATTTTTTAGGGTAAATATACCCGCGTTATTACGAAAACCGTCGGCGCGTCTTTAGGTAGAGAGATAATTATCGATAATAATAAAGATTTAAATTAGATAGATAAGGAGCTCTTAAAGGATTTAGAAAATTCGTTAAAATTAATAGACTATATATTTTAAATTCGATAGAAAATAGACGACGAGGAAAATTATAATATCGAGAGCGATACCGAAAAAGAAAATTAAAAGGATATTATTAAGACTTTAATTATATTAGGCTAATAAAGTATAGTATAAGTAATTTATAGTAATTATCGAAGATATTAGACTATAGTATTTAAATCGCTACGAGCGAAGATTAAATACTACGATAAATATTCGTTAAAGAAATATAAATATATAGGGTTCTCGTATATACGAAGAAATAATTATTTAGTATATTTTTATACTAATCTATATACTATTTAATATTAATTATAGGTTAATATATATATAAAGAGTTATAAAAATATTTATTACGATTTAATAAGGTCTTCGATAAACTCGAGTATATACTATAATATAATATAGCCTTTTAGTTTACTATAAATCTAAAGATTTATAAATTATTTAGTGGAAATTAATAGGATATCCAAGGAATAAATAAGTATATAGCGCTAGACGAGGATAATTATAAATAAATTATAATATTAGGACCTAATTAACTATAATTTAATAATTACGATTTTATTAAATATAGATAGGTACTAGATAAAGATAGGGAAAATATAAAATAAATATTCGGGATACTCCTAGGACCGGAGTATACCGAGATAATAAAAAGGGTAAAGGTACTTTAGAAATTTAATAAATATAAGAAGTTTAAAAAGGAGTTAGAACGAATTATTTAATTTAAAGAGTTTACGAAGTTACTATAAAATTAAAAGGAGGTAGTAAATTCGCTTAAATTTCTAGGTATACTTTTATTAAATATAATTAATTATTTAAATTAATATTTATTATAGCGAGCCTATTAAAACACCCGAAAATTTATTAATATAATAACTCTTATTATTATTATACTAATCTTTATATCTATCTTATTTATATTTTATTATTAATTATAATTCTAGCTTTTATTTTATCTCCTTTTATCTCCTAAAGTCTTATTTATATTTCTATTATTTTATAAAGATTTTTAGAAAAGTCTAGTCTCTTTAATTAATTTTAATAAAATCGGTTTTAAAGACTCGTTTCCCTATATAACCTCTAAGCTATTATGGCCTAGATATTTAATTATTATATAAAGCCTAGATATCGCCTACGATTTAAAGAATAATCCTATATTCGATTTCTTCTTTATTATTAAATTTTTTAACGTAGAGTTTTAGGTCGAATATAAATATTTCGAAGAACTTTAATTTATTATATACTCGGAAAATCTAGTTTATAAATTTATAAATTTATTTTTTATACCTTCTCGAGTCTATTTATAATATTAATATTTTATTTATAATATTATTATAGGACGTTTTATTTAAGGGCTAGAATTATATTCTTTAACTCTTTTTTCTTCACGAGTTAAACTAATAGTAGGAGTTTTAAAAGATTCTTTAAATTCTTTTTCTACGAGATTATTAGACTAGCCCTTATTTATATTATTAATTAAGTCTTCGTCCTCGCTTTTTATTATATCCTCTTCCCGCCTCTTTACCTTTATTTTATATTTTTTAGATATTATTATCTCTTCCTAGTTTAGGTCCTATTATAATATTATTATTTCGTTCTTTTTAAATTAAAAGCGATTAAAGATTATTAGAGCCGAGAAAGTTTCCGGACTATAGGATTTTTAGGCTAAATATAATTAATTAATAATATAATACTCGCTCGTATTTAACCCCCGTAGAAGGTATAATTAGAATATTACGGGCGGTATAAAAAAGATAATTATAATATAACGAAAATTCCTTTTATTTATTAAATATAGATTCCTTTTTATTATTAAATCCTATATTAAATTAGCCGATATAGTTATTAATATAGTTATTAATATAAATAATAGATTTACTCGTTTCGCGGTAGTTTTAAAATTTATTATTCCAATTTTTTAAAATTAATATCTTCTTCTTACCTTTAATAAAACGTTTAAGAGTATCTACGCCGATATTTCTTTTAATATATATTTTCTTTTAATTAATAATAGGTATACGCCGATTAAACTATTTTTTAAATTATTCCTAGTAGTAATCCTCCTACTTTTTATTAATCTCTTTATTTTAATTTTAACCTTAAAATATAATCGCCTTTTTAGTAAAGTCTAGGAGAGTTATTATATTATATAAACCGCCTAAGATTAATTAGGTTTAAGAATAATATTATTTTAATTTAATTTAAACCTTTTTTAAATTTATTAATATAGACCTCCTTTAATTTATATTTTTAATTTTAAACTTTTTCTCTTTATTCTTAAAATAATTAAATAGAGTATTATAAACCGAAAAGACTATATAAATAATCGGTGTATATAAAGTATTAATCGTTTATATATACCGATAAAATAGTTTATTAAACTTAATAAAGTAGTTTATTTAATTTTATTTATTATTGTTTATTTATAGTTACTCTCTTTACTCGCGGAAAAACTCTTTTAATACCGGCCTTAATCTTCGGGCCCGGATTAATATATAGTATATTAAATTCTATTTAATTACTATATCCTAAAAGAGCTTTAGTATAATAAATTCGTTTAGGTATTTTTTATTATATATTCTTTATCCCTAAATTAGCCTAGCCGATTAATATTTCTCGTTATTAAATCTTTTTTAAATATCTTAAAAGCGCTCGCGCCGTTAATTACTTTTATTAAAGTAGGTAGAGCTTTTACGAATTTATATACCCTAAACTTAATAAATAAATAAAAGTAAATATAAAGATTAATATAAAATTAAGAATATATACCTTTATAAGAGTAAATAGGATCCCGGGTTCTTTTTTTATATTAGAAAGTTTTTATTTATTTATTTTTTCGTCCTAATCCTTCTAAAAGTCTTTATTCGTTAATAAGATTTTAATAATATTAAGAAATTCCTTTAAACCTAGTTAAATAATATAAAAAAAATACGGGACGCGATAAATTCCAGTATTCGTAAAAAAGTTTAATTCGTTATAAATTTCGCGAAGCTCGTTTTTAAACTTCTTTTTTATAATTATAAATTATATACTCTCCTCCGCGAATATTATCTCGAGTAATTAATATATTATAATATTATTAGAGGCGTTATTTATAATAATCGATATAATATAATCTCTTAAATTATAATAACGGATAATAATATTTAGGTACCCGGTTAGACTTTTATTATTATATTTACTTTTTATAAATTTAAAAGCTAAAAGTACCTCGTAATACTACTATCGCTAGTCGATAAAGTATATATTTATAATTATATAACTCTACCGGTTTCTAAAAGATTATAAATCTAGTATAAAAATAACTTTAATATCGTCGTTAAATAAGTTTTAAAGAAGAAGAGATTAAATCTTTTAATATTTCTTTATTATATAGTTTTTAATTATTAATATAAAAGGGAGAGTAAATTAAATATTAATATATTTAAATACTCGTTATATATCGATATTATTAATAAATCGTAAAGAGAGTCTAAGCCCGATAATTATTTATATAAATAATTTAAAGAAGTCCTCCTAGGTTACCTCCTAATTCTTAAATTTTAATATATTAATCTTTTTTTTAGTCCTCTAAATTATATAATTAAAAATTTATATTAATCTTTATACTTATTATTTAAAAGAATAATAATATATTCAATTTTTAAATAAGAGTATATATTAAATCGGGTTTATCTTATATATTAAAGTTTTCTTTTTATATTTTCTTAATTCGAGGTACGTTTTTATACTATTTATAATATTAATTCTTAATATTATATAATTATATCTTTTATAGATATTCCTCGGCTCCTTAATATTTATTATAGTATTATAATCGAAATACTCCTACTCCGGAGTTAACTTTTACGAGGTTTATAAGAAATTAAATATATAACTCTTTATTTTATTAATTTTATATTTCCTTTTTTAGTTACGATATTACTACTATAAATAAAATTATATAAAGAAGTCGATAACTATTTCTACCCTATATATATAATAACGGTAGTCGTTATTTTTAATTATAAAATATTTAGTAGAAACCTTTACCGTAAACGAGGTATCCCGGGGTACTATACCGGGAGGAGAAGAATATTAATTATATATAAAGTTCTTTAGAGCGAAACTACTACTTTAAGATATTCTAGGTATAAATTATATAAATAAATAAAGAGAGTAGGAAAATAAAAGAATTTAATAATTATATTATAATTATATAATTTATCTAGGTAAACTACGTTTTATAGTCGAGAAATACTTTATAATAAAAATATTTAATAAAATATAATAATAAAGTAGATCTATGGTTTTTTTATATATAATAGGTTAGGCTACCCGCTATAATAACTATAAATATATAGTTATCTAATATCCGTACCCTCTTTCGTAAATTTCTACCGAAACTTAACTAAATTTTTATTAACTAATATTAATAATTATATCTTTAGTTATTATAAAAAGTGTAGTTAATATTAATCTTAAACTCTTTAACGGTTTATACGATATAGTAATAACTAGCCGGGGCTTTTAATTCTTTATTAATTAACGGAGTTTAAAGATAGTAAGAAAGGTACCTAGTATATATAAAATTCCTCTTAAAAAAACTTAAGTAAAGAAAGTCGCGGTATAAAATAAATAATTAAAGAATAGTAGTAAATAGGATCTTTTTATATTAAACTCGAATTCGTTAAGTTTACTAGTCGTTACTTTATAAGAAATTAGGTTTCTTTAAAAAATAATCGATTTTTTAATCCCGAAGCTATCCTTTACGCGCCTTATCCGCGAAATTATATATATATTATATAGATATTATTTTCGGATTTAATCTACGGTGTTAAACGCGTTATAAAAAACTATAGAGGCGATATTAATTAAGAAGTTTATAAATAAATTATAAATTATCTCTACCGATATAATAATTAACTTCGATTATAGTATTTAATCTTTACGCGATTTATAATAAATGGGTTACTCTAGCCCCGAAGGATATATATTTTATATAATAGTTAAAGAGTATATCTACTAGCTAAAGATATATTATAAAATATATATATAGTTTAAGAGCTTATTATCTTTATCTTAATCTTTATATCTAGTAATTTAATAGAGTCTTTCTTCGAGTTATAAATTTTTAATTTATAATTTCCTTATAAATTAAGTTATTCAAATTTAGTAATTATGAAATTAATAAATAATTTTATTAGTTTTTATAGTTTACTAAATTAGGATAGAAGTCTATACCTTAATATATAATATTTTGTTAATCGACTAGAAATGAATAATAACGGCGCTAATTCCGAATCCCGCTTTTAGTATTATAGATTTTATTATTTTATTTACTTTATACTTTAACCTTACCCTAATATCTAAACTATATTAACGATACTACTCTAGGAATCTTTAATTAATCGAAAATAAAACGTAGTATATTTATTAATATATAGATTAGTATAATTAGTTTCTAACGATTTATATAGGCGCTTTCTTCTCTATATCCCCTAATTCTTTCGTCGTTATAAATAAGGTGAAATTAAATATAACTAGGGAACTTATTAATAAAACGCCTAGCTATCGTAATATTCACTATCGTTATATCTTTTATTATTATACGTAAGGTCTTTCTTTAAAAGATTATTTAATTTTAACCTAGTAAAGTTACTAGGATAAAGATTAAAACAAATAGTATTAATATTATATATAAATTATAGTTAATGGCTCCTTTATTATTTATTTAAGCCGAAGTTATTTAATTATAAAATAATATTATAGTAAAGTTACTGGGGTAAAGTCTAGGATAAATAATATTAATTAAAGTTATGAAATATAGAAAACGCCTCCTTTATAAACTATCGAATCTAGTGGCTCTTAAATAAATATATATAAAGATACTAAATAAATAAGGTTACTAGTATAAAGATTAGGATAAAAATATTAATTATTTTTATAAATTATAGTATCGCTTGGATATTCCCTTAAATAAGTTCGAATTCGACGAGTTTATATATAGTAAGGAATTTATAATATATTATAATCCGGAAAAACCTGGAATTAATATATATAATTATATAAATAAACCGCTATTAGTTACTTTAATTATAACGGCTCTAAATATAATTTTATATACGAGTCCGCCTATATCTAGTAAGTATAATCTAGACGATAATAACTACTAATATTAATATAATCCGTTTATTAATTATTTATTTTATCTTCTTTACTTAGACTTAAATTAATCCTATTTATATTATAATGAGAGACTTTATACTCTATTATATAGATAATACTTTATTACGGAGACTAAATATATAGTTAAATATTAAGAACCGGTTATTAGATAAGAAGAGCCGGATTCTACCGAGATATTAATTAATATTAAATATAATTTAAGAGCCTTATAATAGATTAATTAATTAAAACTCGAAGATCTAAAATTACCTAATAAGAGAAAATCTATATATTTAACCGTTTAGGATAAAATACCTATAAATTAAAAAACTCGTAAAGATAAAGAGATAAAGAAGAAAAAGAAGGCCGTAGGTTTAATCTAAAGTAAAGTTTTAAATAGTAATCTTCTTAACCCTTTCTCTTAATATTATTTTAATTATTATATTAATATATTACCTTAGTTAAAATAGTAGCGAAAGCTCGAGGTAAAAAATAGTTAATTTATATCCTAACTTTATTATAATTAATATATTAATTTATTATTATTTATAGCCCCTAGGGCTAAGAAATCCTAAATTTAAAAAGAGGAGAAATCTTAAACCCTAAAAAAATTTATAAACCGTAAATATCTTACTTTTTATTCTAGATTTATCGTAATTATTATATTAATCTATTAATATAGAGAAAGTAAAGAATATAAACGGAGATTTAATTTAATTATCGGGTAAGAACCTAGTTTAAAATAATAATAAAGATATTAGTATATACCCTCTAATAACTCGAAAAGCCCTAGCTATAACGAAAACCCTATAATAATAAATTAAGAAACGGGGACGGAAGATAAGAGTTATTCTTATAACCCGTCGACGCCGTATAAATTAAAGATATAAATATTTCGTTTTTTTACTTAGTTTTATCTTAATTAATATATTAATTTATTACTAGTATTTATACTTCGCTAAATTCGATATTATTAGAAAACTATTAAGTTTTTTATTCCTAAAGCGCCATTTCAGTGTCTAGTTCGAGAGATTATATAAGATATATAATTAGGTTATAATTTCTAATAATAACTAGCTACTCTAAAAATACTATAAAAAATAACGGAGTATTATATAACTATATTACTTTCTAGTAAGTTTTAAGCCTATTATATTACTAAATATACTAATTTTTAGAATTTATAATAGCGAATTTTACTATTATATATACTAAACGTATAACTATTTAGGCGAAAGATATTAGATTATTAAAAAATCTAACGGGGGTATATAAAGGAAATATTAATATTCTATAATATTTAATATAATAAAATTTTAATATATCACGTCTACTTTCTTTATAATAAGTCGTGAATATATATCTAGTAAAAGGAATTAAGAATATATTAGAATAACTAGTATAACCCAAAGTTAGGATAAAGATTAATATAATTAAGGTACGCGTTAAAAGAGTATATTAATCGGTAATAATTATCAGCTTTATAAAGAGGGTAGGGATAAGGAATAATAAGGAATCCCTTCTCTTTTCTATTTTCTTTTAATATTCTCTTCCCTTCTCTATCTATTCCTTTCTCTACTCCGGGGAAGGGAATAGAGGTTAGTTTTATCCCTTCCCTTCCCTATTCCGCGGCGTATATAAAATCTAGATTAAAGAAGGTAATAAATAGAAAACTATTTTCTAAACTCGTTATAATTATTTCGAATATTTGGTTATACCTTTTAGGCTCGCTAATATACCGGCGATATTTTAAATTCATATTAACTATATATTTATAAATTTAGTAGATATAATATATATAATATATCTAGATAATATCCTAATTTATAGTATTAATCCGGCGGAATATTAACGGTATATTAAATAAATACTTAAACGATTATATTAGTTCTAGTTATTTATCAACTTTAAGAAGTATTAATTTAATACCGAAATAATCGAGTTTTTAAATTTTATTATATTTATTAATAGAGTAGTTATAGACCCGGAATATATTAAAACTATTAAGAAATAACCTTAACCGAAAATATATTAAGAGGTATAAATCTTTTTATACTTCGTTAACTTCTATAAATAATTTATCTATAATTATTTTAATATAACTACGTCGTTTACTAGTCTATTTAAGGGTAATAAAGTAAATAAGAAAATAAATCCGTTAAAATAAATTAACGGCGCTACGGAAGCGTTTTAGATTTTACGAGATATATTTATAAACGCGCTTTTTCTATACTATTATAATCTAATTAAGTAATTATATATAGAGATAAATACTTCTAACTTTAACCTTAACTCTATATTATTATAATAGGATAAAGATAGTTATTAGCGCCTTATAATATTCTAGTTACAGAAATTAAATTCTTTAAAATAAAATTATAAGATTTATAATTAAGAATTACTCGTTATTATAGTAGTAATAAAATAATAATAATACTACCTAGAAGGTAGCCCCTATTATATTAAAGTTTAAATTAATTATAATAATTTAAAGAGTTTTATAAAATAGAAGGAGTTAAACTTTAAATAGGCTCGTTAAGTATTTAAATTAACTACCTATAACTTTAAAATCTTCTATCGGGCTAGAAAATTAAATTTTATTAATATACCGTCGCGGCGCCCTATTATAAGGGAGTATCGTCGTTAAATATTAAATTACTACTAATACTTTAGAACAAACTTACTCTTTAGACTAATAATTAATTATTAGAAAAAGATAAAAATATAAAAGTAACTATAACCTCTATTTTTTAAATTATAAAATTAAAAGTAGTAATTCTAAGGCGGGATACTATAATAATATTTAAAACTATATATAATAATCTTAAAAAGCCTATTAAAATATTAATTCGGGAATTATAAATTTATAATAATTAAATAAACTCTTTTTAAACTAGAGTAAATATATTAAAGAACCGCCGTTATATAAAGAATAAAGTATAGACTATAAACTCCGAGGGATTATTAAAATATAACGGTTATCTTTATATATTAAGGGATAAAACTCTAAGGGAAGAGTTTATAAAGAAATATTATAATAATCCTCTAATAAGTTATTTTAGCGCTATAAAGTTATATAAATTATTTACCCGAAAATTTTTTTAGGAGGGTAGCCTAAAGTAAATTACGAATTATATTAAAATTTACGATATATATTAGCGGATAAAGGCGCCGCGATATTATTTATATAACGAATTAAATTCGCTTCCTATTATTATTTAATCTTAGAAGGAGATTTCTATAGACTTTATAATTAATTTACCGCCTAGTAAATATAAGGGTACTATTTATAATATTATTTTTATTATTATAAATCGATTTATTAAAATAATTAAATATATATTTATAATTATTAAAATCAATACTATTTAGTTAGCGGAAGTATTTTATTTTAAAATTATTTACCGTTATAATATATTTAATAGTATTATTAACGATAGAGGCTCTGTTTTTACGAGCGTCTTCTAGTCGGTTATATATTTTTATTCGAAAATTAAACGACGCTTAAGTACTACCTTTTACCCCTAAACGGATTAATAAATAGAGTATTAAAATTAGGTACTAGAGTACTATTTACGTATATTTACTAATAATAAATAAATTAATTAGGCTAGATTACTACTTATAGTAGAATTCTTAATAAATAATAATTAGAGTACCGCCGTCGGAACGATATCGTTTTTTTATATATATAGTTACTATCCTAAAATCCGCTAGGAGGTCGAGGATAATTCTAAAAAAAAAAGAGTATTAACTATAAATAATAAAGTATAATAATTATAAACTTTAAAGAATAAACTTATAGAGCGTTTATAAAGCGCTACCGAATACTAAATTAAATAGTATAATAAAACGTATAAATTATAAAGTTATAAAGTTAGTAATTTAATTATATTAATAATAAAAAATCTAAAATAAAAGCGCCTAAGTAAGAAATTATCCTATAAGTTTATAGGGCTCTTTAGGATTATTAATAAAATAAAAGTATAAATTTACCGCCTACTACTACCTTCTATATATAGAATTTATAATATTTTTTATATATCGTTACTTAAATTATATTATCTTCGCGATTATATTAATACGGCGGAATCTTTTATATAAGCCCCCGAATTTATTAATAATAAAGAGTTATAAAAAGTAGAAGAGGTAATCGATAAAATTAAAAATAAAGAAAATATCTAGTATAAAGTTAAATAAACTAATTAAGGCGAAGAGTATAATTAATAGTTATTAGACGAAGAGTTTACTAGTATTAATAAATTAATTAAAGCCTTTAAATAAGCGGGTAGTAAATATAAATATATAAATATAATTAAAGAGGTTACCTAGTTATATAAGATAATAAAGCGGAGTAAACGGAGCCGATATTAAAAGTAAATATTATTACTTTAGTATTAATACTTATATAACGGATATTCTCCTTTATATTTATAATCTTATTATACGGTTTTAAAGTATAACTAAATTTAATTTACTATTAAACTATTTATATATAATAGCGATAAGATATTATATTTATAAAAATACTTTTATTTTAAATATAGTTTATATAGACGCCTAGAATATATTATTAAATAATATATCTAGGTAAATTTAGCTAGCGCCGATTCAAAAAAAAAGAATTCAATATCGCTATTATATTATATAAAAGATTCAATCATTATAGAAATTACTAGAAGAAGACGTAGTCTCTTTAATATAATTCTTAAGGATATTATTTTCCTCGGGACTCTTTAAGTCCCGTTTATATTAACGAAAACTCTTAATTTTTTCTTCGAGAATTTTATTCATCGCCTTTAATTCCTTAATATACTAGTTCGCCGCCGTTAATTAATTCTATAAATTAGTAATTATAATAGGGGTTTATTTACTAGTTATTATTATTTTATTATATATTTTACGTTACTAGGTAATTTCTTTACTTATTAAATTATATTTACTTACGTTCTTCTTTAAGAGTCCTATTATCGATACGGGTATATTAATATATAGACCTTTTTACCTTCCTTCGGAAAGGCTTAGAGATCTATTATTATTAATATATATTATTTTAAAGTTTACGATTATAATTTACCTTTATATAACGGTTAATTCCATAGCGATTAATATAATAAAATATATAAGGAGGGGATATACCTCGAATATAATTATTATTAAATTAATAGAAATAGACCTAGTAAAGGAACTACGAAGCGTAGTAAATTATTATTATAATTAGTATTACGTAGTCGCGCTAATAGCGGACTAGTTATATTTACTAGTATATTTATAACTGAACTATATTAATATAAATAAATTAATACTATTAGTAAATAAGAGTTATTTATAGAGTTAGAAGAAAATTATATATAACGAGAGTATTATCTATATATTAATTATAATACTAGAACGCTATTATAGAGCTAGAGTAATAATATATAAAAAAGACTAAAGTAGTTACGAAGAGAGAAAGTAAATAGGCGAGCGAGTTTATTTTAATAATAAACCGTCGCGCTAAATACTTTATTATTATTATATATCGATACGCGCCTCCGCTCCGCTACCTCGCTTTTATTAATAGATATAACCGTTACTATAATAGTTATATTATTACTAATCTCTCGGTATAATATTAGGGCTGTACTATTTATATATAGTACTTTACTACTAATATTTTCATAATATAATAGGAGTATATAATAAGGGTAGCTACTATTATTCCGCTACTAGTATTATGGGTACTATAGGAATAATCTAATATACTATATTTACTACAAATACTATAAACGCTATAGGAACGATAGTATATATTATTTCGCTCCGTTATTATTATATATAATAGTATTATAGGGACGAAAGAAATATTACTTAATTAACTATTATTATTATATATTAGCGCTATAGGGACAGCTTTATAAATATACTATTTATTTATTACTAATACTATTATATAATAGAGGTAGTTTAGTAGTATTACTCTTCCGTTACTAATACTATATAATAGTATTATAGGAAATAGTTTTGTATCGCTCTACGACTAGTACTATATATTAGCGCTATAGGACCGATAATATAATTAGAAAACTCTTTTCCCTTATTTCTCTTAGGGGGTTTAAAGGTTTTTTAATAAACTTCGTAATTTAACTAAATATTATTCCGTGACTAATACCGTAGGTATTAACATCGGTAAGTCCGGAAAAATAGTTCTGCAAAATCGCTGCTTAATCGGTACAAAATGCGCATTTTGCAGCCTTAGTAAATCTTGGCGCCAAGATTTTTAAGTTAGAGTTAAGGTCTGCGCGGGAGCGCTAAATTTAATCCTAGAAGTAGCTTTATAGCCCTATAGGGCAACGCTAGTAAAAATCCAATTAAAAATTCGGAATCTAGGCTAAAAATAGATTTAGTAAGATATTTATATTCCTATATTGGGGCCCTAGTCTAGATACTATAAAAAGTCAAAGTTCAAAAAAAAAAAAAAAAAAAGTTACAAAATCGGTGTAATATCGCTACTCAATCGGTACATAATATACTTAGAATACGGGACATGAGCAGATACGCATTTCCAGTATTTTATATAATTTCGGTACAAAATACGCAAAAATCGGGGTTTCCGGACTTACCGATGAAAGGATTAAATATATAACCTTATATTTAAATTACTATATAATAATATTATTATATTAAATAACTCTTTTCCCTTATTTCTCTTAGGGGGTTTAAAGATTTTTTAATAAATAATTTTTAATTAAAGTATTTAGGTACTTAGAGACTAAAGTTTAAAAAAAAAGATAATTATAAAGTAGTAATATATTATATACGCGTACGCCCCGTTAAAAGTATTAATATATTATATATACCTACGCCCCGCTACCTTTATAATATTATTATTTATCGATATAGGACTCTAGCCTTAATATCGCGGGGTTCTAACTCTTAATAATTCTATATCGAGTTAATATTCCCCCGTTTTATTAGAATCCTTAGAGATTAGTTCTATTATTAAATCTAGGATTTAAAAATTATTTAATAATATTGAACCCCGTAATTACTTTACGTTTTTTATATTATTACTAAGCCGCTAGCTCTACGCTAGCGGCTTTAGGTATTATACTTTTATTCCTCGTTAACCCCGGTTTTATATTTTATTTCTAATATAATAATCCTATCTCGGGTAATTTATTATTATCGCTCGAGATCCTAAAGTTATTATATATAAGGGTAGATTAATCCTTTAAAGAATTTATTAAATTATTTAATAGTCTTTTTATTTAACTCTTTAGAAAACTTATATTCATTAATATTAATAAACTTAATATACGGAAAATAGTATATAAAAATAAATATAAATTCTAGTAGGGTTATTTACGTAGGATTATCTACCCCTTTTATAATTACTTTTATTTAAACGTAAATATCTTTATATTTAATATATTAATAAAGATAAATATTTAGAGTTAGATACTCGATAAATTATAAGAAAAAGTACCTTCGTAGATCTTTAACCTCTAGTTTTATAGTTTTAATAATATATTAATATAGTTATAATAACCGGTACTTCTTTTCTACTAGTATTTTATTATCTTTATATATAATTTTAAATACGGGTATTAACTCTTATCGGTATTTATTTAAAATTTAATTTATATAATCTACTAGATTCTAGGATATATATATATACTTGGATAATATAAACTTTGGCTCTAAGGTAATAATTAAAGTTAATAAATTAGTTATAATTTTATCTAGCGAGATTATTATAACTTTAGTTTATTAATTTAATTTTATCTTTATTTTATTAATAATAATATTTCTAATTACTATCTCTTATTTAATAGCGGCGAGTATTATCTAGTAAAATAACTTAACTTTCTTTTCTAACTATTTAATAATATTTAAGGGATTCTCCTTTTATTTTTCTACCCTAACTTTTACGAGTTTATTTAAATTTATTAAAACTAGTAATAGTTTATTAATAACTTTTAGGTCTAATAGGTTAAATTCCTTTTATAAATAACTAAAGTTGAAAATATCCTTATAGATTATCTAGTATATAGTATTAACTCTTCTTTAGAAATTATTCTAGAATATACGTCGGTAAAACGAAAAGTGGCTCGATCGTGGCTTAGGGCGCTCGACGGGCGCCCTAAGAGCCTTAAATACGATATTTATCTACCGACTTAATAAGCGCCCGAGGTATATAGCTAAGGGGCCTAGGGCTACTCGGGCGTATACCGAGTAAACCTAAAACCGCTACTAACGGGCACTAAATTAGGGGTACGTTATTAATTTTAGACCCCCGTCTATAACCCCTATTTATAGTTATAGCCTTATTCCATTCATAGCCATAGCCCTATTCCATTTATAGTTATAGCGTATTTTATAGTCCTATCGCTATCGCTACCCCCTAATTATTACTATCGTATTTATAAACCCCTAACGTATGCCCTAGCGTATAGCCTACGTATTACCCCCGCGAGGATTTCGCCTGAATCGATCGATTCCGGGGATCAAAACTTACTAGCGTTAAAGATAGTTCCGGGGGGTCGCTACCGTCGATAGGGGCGATTATAGAATATTAAAATTTTAGGTAGTAAATTACGTAATTTTCTAAGGCCAGGGCCCTTAAAGCTCCGGGCTTAAATTACGCTCGTTAGGAGCCCGACGCGTATTTTATAGCGGCCTTAGGCGCCCGTCGAGCGCCCGTCGAGCGATTTAATACTCGAAGGGTACTCGGCGGGCGCTTAACGGGCGCTCGGGGCCGTTCGGGCGCCCCGAGCCTATTTTAGGCGCCCGAGGCAGCTTACCTAATGGCCCTAAACTACTTAAGCCGGTTTTCGATTTACCGACGTAGTCTTCTATACTTCTATAATATTTTCGTATATAATTTCGAAAAGTTTATATAGGCCTTAGTAGACTTATTTATCCTAATCTAGACTAAATTTAAAGTCCGGCGTATTAATAGAAATTATACTCGTCTCTTTTTTACTCTTTCTATACTTTACGGGATTATTAATATCGTTTATATTAACCTCGGAAATAGTATAGATTCGACCCTCCGACCTTCCGAGGGGAGTAATATTTAAATATTAAAATTATATTAATAATTATTATACTTCCGTAGGTAGCGCTAGTTATTATATATACTATTAATATAAAATAGGCTATTAGTATAATTTTTCATAATTTAATATAAAGTAGTTATTAAAGCCCTAGACTAAATTATCCTATTCTAGTAATAATTATTAAAACTATTATAACTTCTTAGTCTAGATTTCTGAATTAATTTTATCGGCTTCTATTATATAAATATTCTTTAATTTTAATTAATTCGCCTATTTTAATTCCTTAATAAATATATTTTATTTTATATAATTTAGGTTTATATAATTCTCTTCTATATTCTTTAATATATTAAGATTATTATATTCCCCGCTTTATTTAAATAAGAGTATTAAGTTAATAAAAAGTTTAAATCTCGGAATTATTTTTAGATAACTAAAATAATAACGAGAGTCGGATTAAAAAAAATCCTCCCTTTTACCTCGCCGAGTATTCGGGTTTATTTCTATAATCTCTTTAAAGAGTTTCTATTATAGTAGTAACGATAGGCGGCTCTACTATAATTATATCTATAAAAGTATAAAGTAGGCTTTGAGTACTTTAAGCGCTCGTGAGCTAGTTAAACTAGTTTGAGTAGAGTAATATTATATCCTAACTCTTAAATATTATTAATCGATTCGAGTATAATTAAGAATCTAGCTCGCTTCTAAAAATACTTCTAATTTACGAGAATATTTAAAACTCGTATACCTAATTTATAATTTATATATAATAATTACTGGAAATATTTTCCTTAATATTCTATTTAATATAATTCTATCGGTCGATTAAAGATCTTTTTAAAATAACTTAACCTATATTACTTTTCTATTTTAAATATAACTTTATAGTTAACGCGAAATTTTAACGTAAATAATATTCCTATTTTAAATCTATAGTAGGGTTAATAATAACTTATACTCTCTTTTAACTTCTATTATTATTACTCTATTTATATTCTTTAATATAAGAGATATATAAGTTTATATATTAGATCTCTTATTATAGATATATTATTATAATAATAATAACTTCTAGTTATATTTAAAACCCCGAGTAACTTTAATAATCTTAACTATTAATATATATTCTAAAAATTTCTGAAAATCTTAATTATTATCGAATATAGTCTAAGCTAGTAATTAATATTAAATCCTCTCGTCCTTTTTCACCTTATATTTTACTTTGAATTTAATATATATAATATTTAAATATAGGGTATCTTCTCTCTTATCGAATCGAAGTATAAAACTTATTAGATTTAATATATCTTTTAACTCTTTATCCCGCGCTATTATATTATTATTAATTACTCTTATTTAATAAAAGTTAGTATATATAGTATAATATAGTAATAAGCGAATATAACTCCGTTATAAACGGTTACGTATCTCTTTTATATAGTTAGTTATAAGCGACTATAATAGTCGACTAGCTAAAGTACTAGTCTAACTTTTATTTATAACCTAGTATTTTATTTTAACTAGTTATTTTTATAAAAAAGAGATTATTATTACCCTTTATAATAGTTTTTCTTTCTCTTTACTTTAGTTCTTATTTACCTAATATTCCCGTTAATAGGCTAGATAGTATACGAAGAGAGTAATATTATTATATTCGATAATCGTTTTTATTTATTACTACTTCTAACGTTTATTTAATATCTATATTAATAAATTATAAACTATATAGTCGACGAGTATTATTATATCTCGTTTATTTATTATTTCCTATTCTATATTATCTAGATTATCCTATATATTATTATTTTCGTTAGTAGTATTCTCTTAATATATATTACCTTTATTATCGTTATCGTTAGGTATTTATAAGAAGTTAGTAAAGAAATAAAATTAAATAAAATTTACGAATCTACTATATCCTACCCTTCTTTATTCGTATCTTTATTAAATAAATTATAATTATCCTCCTTTTTAAAGAAATCCCGGATCGCTTTAATATTATATTTATCCTCCTCTAGTATATAATTAATTTATATTTTAATCTTCTCCCGTAGTACCCGTAGGATTAATTCGCGGTATTTAAGTCCAAATCCTTCCTAACCTTTTTATATATCTTCGTATATTTCTATATATAGAATATCAGCGTTAATTAAAAGGATCGAAACTATTAGAGGGAATAATATACTTTTAATTTACTCGTTTTAAAATACTATCGTCCTCTTAAAGCCAAATTCGTAGTCTTTTATTATAATATATATTATTAAATATATTAAATAAAGCGTCTTAACTCGAATCAATTCGAATATATATTTCGTTATATTCTTTATCTTTAATACGTCTACCCCCTTTAAGAAGAATAAAGAAATATATATCTTTATTATAATTTTACTTAAGAATTTATATTTATCTCTCGACTAGTTACCGTATAAATATAATTAGTAAGGTAGTAGTTATTAATTTTAGTTATAATAAACCTATATATAATTATTATTATAGTTAATTATTTATAATTTCCGAGTTAAAAGTCTTTACGCTGCGGAACAGGGAAGGGAATTTTGACTTTTTCGAAAATCGAGGAAGGGAATTCAAAAAATTAGGATAAATATTAGTACAAAAAAAATTCCCTTCCTTAAAGAAGGGAAGGGAATAGAGTTAAAAAGACTAATTCCCTTCCCTATTCCGCAGCGTAAAAGTCTTTATATAGTTTCCGTTATATCTCTTCTAAAAATATAATAGTTCTAGATATATTCGCGGATCTTTTTTATTATCCGAATCCTCTTTTTACTAATTAAATCTAGTAATTAATATAGTCGTTAGTATATATCGATAATATATTAAATTAATAACGTATTACCTTTCTTATCTCGTTTAATATAAGGATATTATTAATATCTTCGTTAAGTTTCTTTTTCTTAACTATTTTATTTTTAACTTTAAACTATATTTACCTTATAAGATTATCGAGTTTAAATTTTATTTTAAGGTCCGCTTATAGTTCGTAATTATTACTTTTTTATCCTATAAAAATAGTAGCCGAAAAATACGGAAGTATATTTAATAAAATAACCTCGTGGCCCGCGGTATTATATATTAAAGTATCTCGCCGCTTTATTCCTACCTAGAGATACCGTATTTTATCCTCGCGGAAATCGTAAAATTTAACCTCCCGGGAGTATTTTTATTTATTACGGTATTTATATCCTAGTTAACTCGACTTATAGGCGGATAAAGATAATTAATTATTATTAAAATAGGAGTTTTCGGACCGGAGTAATAAAGAAATAAAATTACTAGTAGGGTATATATACTCTTTAAATAAATATACTCCTTTATAAAATAACTATTACCGTATAAAGAGGGCGTTATATAGGTCGAGATATAATAATTATATAAAGAAAATATAGGAGGCTATATTAATTTAGGTTAATAAAATATTAATTTAAATTTATTTATAAACCTACCCCCGAATATACTCGCGATAGTAAGAATATAATATTATATTATTAATTATACGTCCGATCCTCTCGTAGCCTCTTCCGAGGTCGCGACGGGTCGATAATCTCGCCTCCTTTATTTTTAAATTCGTCTTTATCTCCGTTCTCGATAGTTATACCTAATTTTATTTATAGATAACCGTTGTCTTTTAAATATATTTACTCCTAATTCGATTTTTAGTAGTAAGGATAACGAATCGATAAAATAATATTTAATTTAATAATTAAGATTTTTGGCCGTTTTATACTATAAGAAGTAGACTAGGAAACGGATATTATAAGATATATTTAAGATTTAAGGCGCGATAACTAGGTATAAAAGTAATTTTAATAATATAATTTATAAAGGAGGGTACTCTAGGAGGAAATTAAAATAAAAGATTATTTAGTATATTTATTCGCGTTTAAGTTAGAATTAATCTAATTTATTTTAAATTTAAACTAGATAAAAGTATTATATTAAAACTAGATTTATAACTTTTATAATACCGACGAAAGTATTTTAAATTAAATATAAGTTATTTAAAATTAATTTGAAAATAATTATTTATATATATTTAGTAAAATAAGAGAGGATAGGTATAATTATACTTTATTAATTTCTTTTTATAAAATAATCGGCGGCATGAATCCCCTTAAATAAGAAATCCTAGTTATAAATAATATTATATTAATTTTAATTAACGAAATTATTTATATAGAATATTATTTTCTCCTTACCTATAGGTACTAAATAGGTATTATAAAGAATATTATATATTTTAAAAAACTACCGAGAACCTAAAACTTAAAGGTTAATTACTTTACTTTTAGAGATAACCTCGACTTCGAATATATTATAAACGGGGTCGACTTCGTTATTATTTCGCTACTAAAATATCTCGATAAAGATATTAATATATATCGTCGGCCTACCCTTTTTATTATACCTTTTAATATTAATTATAATAATAATAACTTTAAGTTATTTTAATTCTTTTTTAAATTCCTCGTTTTCCTTTTTAACTCGGTCGTCGTTAGCGGGATCCGATTATATTTATATATAATTTTAACGGCTTTTAAACGTATCTCGCTAACTAGGTATATATCGAATTATAAATTTCTTTAAATATTTAATATTACTCTTATCTTTATTATTAGGGGCCTAATAAATCACCGAAATATATATACCGATATAATATTCTTTTATCTAGGATAGGTCTCGTTTACGTTAAATTATATTAATTAAATCGTATCTAATACCGTCTAGCTTTTTACGATTCTCTTGGATAAATATAATAAAAGTATCGATAAAGTCGCCGGACTTAATTTCTTATATTATTATTATTTATTTAATTTACCGTTATTATCGCCGATTAAGGCCCTACTAGACTATATATTCGATATCGAAACCTTTTTTAAATAAGTCCTATATAAACTTTATACGCGTTAGTTATATAATATAGGTATTTAATACTATTTTAATAATAATATACTTTCGGTTATCGCGAAAATCTAAAAGATCCTATATAACTAGTATATTAATTCGACGGGTATTATATTCTAGGATTTAAATCTCGAATTCTTTATTTTTATTAATCTTAATATAAAATTCTTTTAATAAAAATTTATAAATTATTTCGCCGTAGTAAATATTATAATTTTATATACTTTTATAAAACCGAATAAAGTCTTCGTAATAAATAATACCGTATAATTTAGGTATATTAAAATAATATTAATTCTCCTCGTTATCCGCGGTCTCGTTTAAAGTTATAATAGGCCGATATTTCTTAAATATTTATTTTAATTTATTAATCCGATATATAGCCTAGCGTATATAGTTTAAAGTTATTTTATTATATATTATATATAACGCTAACGTAACGAAGTTAAATATAGCGCGAGTATAATAAAGAATAGCTAGCGCCCTCTAAAGGAGAGGAATTATAACTATAATAAATTATTTAATAATCGTTTTTTATTTATTTTTTATCTATTAGTTTATAGAGTTAAAGTATAGGAACTCTTTTAAAATTAATAAAATTTAAGACTTAACGGAAACGTTTATTTAATTAAAGGGTTATAGATATTTCGGTTATAATCTACTTTTAACCTTTTCTCTTTCGAGTTATAAAGACTATATTTTAAATTAAATATTCGAGTTATTTAAAGAGGGTTATAATTATACCTTTTAAAAGTTAATAAAGAATATCGACTATTATCGTCGAATATATATTAACGAGTATATAATTCCAAGCGAAGTTCCGAATATAGTGGATATTTATCGGGTTATTTAGAGTCGACTTTATTTATTAATTATAAAGATACTACTAGGTATATTTATATATTCGAAATAATTATTATATCGTTATATTTTCCCTCTACTAAAGCGGAATTTAATAGATAGAGTAATACTAGTTACTTTTAACTCCTATTATAAGGACCTACTCCGGATAGTCCGTTATTATATTAATTATAATAGGGTAATACCGCCGGATCTACCCGTTAATATACCGAATATTAAATCTTGAGAGAGTAAGCCGTTCGAGTATTAATAATTATTAATTATCGACCGAAGTATAGTATATATTAGGAATACTAGAATATACCCTTAAATATTATACCTATTATAGTATAATAAAGATTAGATTAGAATTTCGGAGAGAGGCCTATATCTTTATTAATTTTAATTACCGGTATTAGTCTAAAAAGAATTAGACTTAGACGTAATTAACTTTTACGTATAACGTAGTTTAAATTACTTATTATAATATAAATAAACTATAGTAAAAAGTCGCTATAATAATATATTATTAATATCTTATTTAAAGCGAGTAGAATCGGTATAATAATACTACCTTTAACGACCTCTTTTTACTTTAACTATTACTAATCTCCTATATATATCTTTATATAAACTCTTTCCCCGCTCGGATTATATATATAAATAAGAGCGTAGACTAAATTATATTAAAAAACTCGATGGCCTAATAAAAACTATAAAACTTAAATAATATCGCGATAATAAATATTATACTTTATTTTGTAAATATTATTAACTTCTTTACGAATTAAAATTAATTCTACCCTCTATATATCGTTAGGGATACTATATAAAATACGATATATTTAATAATACTACTCGTCGATATTAATATAAGAGAAACGTCGTTAATTAAAGTTAGTATATAAATTCTTTAAAAGACTATTTATTTAAAATTTATTAATTTTACTACTCGTAAATTAGGAGTTAAAATTATAGTCTTTACGACCCTTAAATCGCCGGTAGATAATCCGTTTATTTTTAGAAATTAATAAATTATATATAACCGATAACTACTCCGAATTATCCTATTTAAATTAATTATTTATTAGTAACTTAACGCCCTTCTATATTACCTTTAAGTAGGTCTCCGTTCTTAATAATAAAGACGTAGATACTATATCTATAAAGGAAAACTTATTATTAACTATTATATTTTTATTATCTAATTCGACTATTTCTATATCCTATTATCGGCCGGCCTTATAGATAAATATAAGTTATAATTTCGTTAATTAAAGTAAGAGACGTATATATCTTATAATAATATACTATATAGTAGGTTAATAGCTTTAGTTATTATATCTTTAACTTTAACTATATTTCGGTCTATATTTAGATTTATATTAATAGAGGTTAAAATATAAAGCCCGCGCTATATCGACTTTTATTTACTACTCGTATAATATAGTAATCTCGTATATAGGATCTACGCTTCGCTTTTCTTATTAGACTCTTTATTAAACTCCTCGTTAAACTCCTCGTCTATATCCTCGTTTATATTTGAATATATAGTTTTCCGTCTATTTTTATATCTGGTCTAGCGATAGCGGGTTAGGCCTAAATAACTTTTAATAATAAAACTATATATATATATAAACTCTAGTATATTAATTAATTAAAACGTATTAATATATTAGATATTACTTATAATTATAATAAATATACGATCTCGCAAATTTAATATATAATTTTAGGTATTTGGATATTAAGTTATTCTAAATTCGTAATAAAATTGAAGTTAATAAATAACGTAGATTTATAATAAAGACCGATAGAATTCGAACTAGATACTAGTTTATTGAATAGATATTAATCGTAACCCTATTATAATAAAAGTAAGAGGAGCGTAAATTAAAGGTAAACGTAATAGTACTAATTAAATAATAATAAAATTAGGCGGAGAAATATTAAAAAGAGGACGAAAGATATCCTTTTAAATATATAAAACTCCTATAATTAATTATTTAAGGGGGGGTAAATAAAGTTTAAAAGTAAATTAAAAATAACAATAAAAATAATCTATAAATAATTAGTATAATTTAAGATCTAGTTATTAAGTATAGAATCGCCCTATAATATATAATCCTTTTTTACGGAATCTAGATTAAATAGTTAAGATAAAAGTAATTAAATATTTAATATAGAACCTACTCGACTCTCTATTTCTAAATTAATATATTATAATTATACTATATCCTCGTTATTATTTTTATTCTTAATTAATCGCCTACGATTAAAGTAACCCGATTAAATTATAATAGTATAGCTCTCTTCCGTTTAAAGTTAATAATACCTATAACGAATATATTACGAGTTTATATCTTTTTCGTTATTATTACCTTTATTATAACGCCGTCTTAAGGATTTATATACGATAACCGGTAGGTAGAGAGAGTCTACTTTTATTTATCCTATTTAATAATTTAATAATTTAGTCTATATAGCTAGAAGCGCCGATAGGATTAATTAAAATTATTATTATTACTTTATATAAAGTATAACCGGTGCCTAAGATATTTAATATATTAATAAATACCTACGGGCGGAGCTCTTAATCTACGACTTCGGGAGGGGTATTCGACTCGTTTTTAATATACTCTTTTTAGAATCTATTTATTAAACCTTAACGGATTCGATTATTTAAATTATTATTGTATAGTTAAATAATTATAGGATAAAGAGGATATTTAGCGATATATTAGGAGGCTTTTGATAAAGGTTTTCATAATAAATAAATATATTTTCATATAGGAATTATAGAAATAGTAGTTAAAAGGGAGTAAAAGTATTTATATATTAAATAAATAACGTAATTATAGTATAATTCGAGAATATTAAAATCTTTTTTTCCTCTTACCTCTCTTTCCTGAGAATCTTATCTAGTTCTTTAGATTTTAGGATATCTTTAGTAAAAAAGTTAATTTCTATAAATAAATATATAGCTTTCTTTATCTTATTATTAAAATCGAGTATATCGCGAGTAAAATCGGTACCGAGCGACCGTTAATTTATATTATCTTCTAATTCTCCCTAATATTTTAAGAGTAAAGGGAATATCGCGGCGAAGATAAATTATCGTGTTATAGTCTTAAGGAACGAATTTCTTAATATAAAATATATATTTTTCTTTTTATTCTATATTTATTTTCGAAATAATATTTAAAGTTTACTAACGAGTTTCGAGGTAGAACTATCGAGTACTTTATAATAGCCGAGTAAAAAGTCGATGGGTATATTTTTATATACGTATTTAACGAGATTAAGAATATTATATTTAAACCGTTTACTCTTTTTAGTATATTATAGTATAAAGTTAATTATTTAACGACCGAATATTAAAATTAAATTTTATAAATTAGGATAATTATTACCGTCCCTAGTATAGGCCTTAAATTACGATTAAATTATAGAACTTTATTCGTAGTAAAGCCGTATAGATCTTTATTATTAAATTTAGAATTTTTAAAATAACGAACTACGCCTTTAATATCGGTAGGCCTAATAGTAATAAATATACTATTTATAATAAATAGTAAAAGAACTCTTATTTAGTAGTATATTTATATAATTTAAATAACCCTTTATAATCCCTAAATTATAGACTTTAATAAATAGAATTCGTCGATAATTATTTATATAAATATAACGATAGGGAGTCTTTAGACTATCTTTATATAACTTTATTATTTAATTTATTAGGCGGTAATATTACGTCCCTAATTTAATTATATAAAATATTAAAAGACTAAGTGATATACGCGTTATAAAAACTAGGAGTTATCGAGATTATATATTACTCCGTTTTTTTAATAACTACTTTTTTCTTTTTTAAAGATCCGAGGAAAGAGGCTTTATAAATTTTTTATTTTTAAATTAAGCGGGCGCCTAAGATTATTTAAGTTATATTATATTAAATTCCTCCGCCGTTAAAAGATTACTAGTATTATATTAATTATAAAGGATACGAAAAAGAAGTTTTATATTTATATAAAGCGCGTATATCTTCGGCTACTAATTAAAATATATAGGAATAATTCTTTTTACTTTATATATAAGATAAAACCCCTTTTTAGGGATTAGTTTAGTAATATCGGATAAAGAATCGTAAGAATATTATTTAGAGAACTTAATAGATTTAAATAATAACTATTATTATTAATAGCGCGATACTTTATCTACTCTTCAGCGTCTAACGAGTAACGATATTATTTAATAATTATATATATTTTATAAAGAAGATTTTCGAAAAAGATAATATTAATAATCTAAACTATCTAGGAAACTATTTAAAGTTAGTAATTAATAATTTAATTTAACTCTAAAATAAAATATACTTTTCCGAGGTTTATATTATTAACGAGAGTATTACCGTTAAAGTCGTTCTTAGCCTAAATATATATAATATAAATACTAAAGACTTAATATTAAATAAGATAAATTTTTATACCGGGTATTTTAATATATTATTAATTTTAATATTAATAGGGTCGAGGCTAAATAAATAGTAATACGATTCCTATATATCGAGTATATATATATATACGTATTCTTTATTATTAAGCTGCGCTTTAATATCGAGAAAAAAGTTAATAAAAACTACTACGAATATAGTAAAGTATATAGATTTATAGTTTTTATTAATTTTATTTCTTACCTAGCCTCTCTTTATTTTTTAAATATAATCGCGTCTCCTCGTTAATTTTTCCCTTAATAAATTTATTCTTTATATATCTATTATCTCTCCTCTTTTTATTATTTTTTTAAAACTACCCGCCTCTTTTTACGTAATAAATATACCTCCGGTAGGATAATTATATCGTTATTAATTTATATTTAATTTAAAGGTTATTTATATTTATACCCTCTTATCTCCGACTTCGCGACGTATATTACTAGAATTATTAAATTAACCCGTAGCGGCGGGAGTGTAAAAAATTAACGCGAGATAAAAAACGGGGCGATTAAGTAAAAGTAGTTAAAAAGAAAAAATAAATTATTAAAATAAAAAAGGGAGTATTATAGGCGCTAAAGAATCTATTATTATAAAAACTAAATATAAATTATAAAATTTACGAGTCTTAAAGAAAGAATAAGTACCTAGTTTAATAAATATTTTAATTTAGTTTTATTCTTTATAATACCGAGACCTAAGAATTTCTACTAGCCGGCGAGTAGTTAAAAGTAATAATAAAATATAATTAAAGTATATTTTATAAAGTCGGTTATCTTCTAAATTCATAATTTACTCTTTAATTAAGATTTAAATAAAAATTAAATAATTAATAAACTCGAATATAATATCGTTACCTAGAAATCGCGCGGGATTAACTTTAATAAACTCTTAAATTATATATTTAAAGGCCTCGCCCCTTTAATAACCTATCTTTAATAATTAATATATTAAGTTTCTCTTTAGGCGTAATATAAAGAACCGGTATTAAAATACTAAATATTATATAACGGGAAAACTAAAATATTAAAGATTAATTAAATATAAGGAATTAGGCGGGTATAAAAAAAAGTATAAATATCTCTTCTTTAAAATAAAATATATTATTATCGCTAAACTTTATAATACCGGGAATATACTCTTTTCCCGAGATAATATTATCTAAAACTATCGCGAATAATAATGAAAAATTCTTTATAGCGAAGGTAGAAATAATATATTTATTAATATATATTTAGGGGTTTATAGTTTCTAGCTAAATTCGTTTTAACCTAAAATATTCTATAATATATCTTAACGCTATATAATATAAAGATATTATTTATACGTAAAGCGGTAGTAATAAAGATTTAAATAAAGTATTATCTTTATTATAAAAATAAAGCGATCGATAAAGGGTTAAGAGTTAAAGATAAAATAAAAGTAGTAGGAAAAGAGAAATCTAATAATCTAAATTAAATTAATTTCTAATTTAGATTATCTTATTTTAAAATCTATAATAAATCGATTTAGAATGAATTTTAATAATTTATTTCATAATAACCCTTTCATAGGGGATTTAAAAGGAAGAGAGGTATTAAATTAAAATTACTTTATTTATAAAATATTATAGTAAATATAAAATAGAGTAGTATATATTAAGATAAACCGGGCTAAATATTTTATTATATAAAGTATTAAAAATACGCCGAGAGTTTACTAGTATAAAGTAATTACCTACCTTTAGTAATAACTCTATATAATATTATACCTAATTATATAAAACCTGAAACTCCCGCTTAATTATAAAAATATAGTATTACTAGTCTTTTTATACTTTATTTTTATTCTTAATTAGACCGCCTATATAAATAGATTTTATAATATTATAATAAATACCATTTATAACGGCTATCTTCGTAGAGCCTTCTTTAAAGATAAAACTTTTAAATCGGTAACCCTTAAAATCCGTCCTTTATATCTAAATATAAGTTTTAACGAATTTTCTATTTTATCCCTTTACCTCTTTCTTTATACTAGGGGAAAGACCGGTCCTTAAAGTAATAATTCGGATATAATAAATACCTACGCGACTTTAATAAAGGCGAAAATTATATAAATATATACCTTTCCGTTAAGAGTAGAGCGCGGGCTCGAGATTAGGAGAAATAATTTAAATATAATTACGGGATAAATAAATAGAAACTTATTAAATTAATAAAGTTATAACGTTTACGGGGGAATATATTTATATATTATAATAAATACTCGCCGACCGCGCTAATCGATATATTAAATAGAATCCTCGGGTAGATTATTTAATAGGGAGGATATAAGACTCGAGGTAACGATATAATAATAATAAAAAAAATCGCGGCCTAATAAATAAATATAATAATATAAAGGAAGTAGTACTATAGAGCGGCGTAGATTTATCGTATAAATACGAGGGAGACTAGTCGAAATAGGTAAAAGAAATTACCTTTATCGGTAAAGCGGGAGACCGTACGAGAAAATCGAGGTACTAAATACGTCTTTTATTACTTTAGACGGAAAGATAATAAAAAGAGAACGTTAGTTAAAAAAAAAAAAAAAAAATTTTAAATAAAAAACCTAAAAATAGTAACTTCGGATTTAAGATTTTAAATCCGTGATTTTCTACTAGCGCCGGGTAGCTCGCTAAGGTTATATAGAGCGTTATAACTACGTTAATTTAATTTAGATTTTAAATTACGTTAATTTACGAAAATTATATACGCGTATAATACCCCCTAAACTAGCGCGGTATTATAGACTATATAATTTACTTATAATTATATATATCTAACTATCTACCGCCGGTACTATTTAGACTAGTTTATTCTAATTTATTTAAAATTATTTAAAATAAATCGAGGTACTAAATACGTATTTAGTAACTCTAGTATTAAATCGATCTCTAGGACTAGTATATAAGCTAAATAGATCTAAGCGCCTTTTCCGTCTTTTTCGATAAAATAGAGGCTCACCGCTTTACCGATATTATTAAATATATTAAATAAGTAGAAATAATTATATAGAATAAAAGTAGAGTTTAGAAGATTAGAGGTAGGAAAAGAAATAATTTATTAATAATTAATATAATTTAAAGTTCTAACTCTTAAATATAATATCGCTTTTTAAATTTAAATAATACTATTATAGATTTAATCTAGGTATTTAACGTAAAAGTAATTTACCCCCTAATTTAGAATATACCCGATATTTACTTTTTAACGAAATTATTAAAATTATTCTTTAATTATCGTCCGGTATATCCTTATCGTCTATTATTCTCTTTAAATCATCGAGGTCTACTATATACTCTACGATATTAAAGATACCCGTAGTAAATATATTACGAGCCTTCGACTTCTTTAATATAACTACCTCTACTACGACGCCGGCTACGGGATTTATATAGGATAATTAATAAATAACGACGGGGTACTATTACCCTATCTTATAAACTAATTTAATTATTTAATCTTTATCGCTAGGTTTACCGATAAATTCTATAAAAACTATTATTATTAATTTATATAAATTAAAGCCGGTACCTAAGGTATTTAATACTTTAATAAATATCTACGGACGGAGCTCCTAATCTAGGACTATAAAAGAGTTATTTAAATTACTATTAATATACTCTTTCTAAAATCTATTAATAAGAGCCTCGCGGATAATTTTATTAAAGTGTTAATAATAGAGCCGGGCGGTTATAAAATAAACTAGGTATTTAATAATATACTAAAAAACTTTTAGTATAAATTTCTAGAATAATCGAGAGTAATTTTATATAGGGAAAAATTAAGGCGGTAGTTAAAGAAGAGTAATAAAATTTACGTATTATATAAAAGACGTAATCGAAATATATTTCGAGAAAATTAATACCTTTCTTTATTTACGGATCGTTTTTATAAAAATTAAATCTAATACTCTATATTTCGGAAACTCTTTAATAAAAGGGTTAATTTTTAAAAATAAATATATAACCTCCCTTATATTCCTATCGGGGGTAAATATATCGCGAGTATATTCGTCGACGAGGAATTATTAATTTATATTCTCTTCCGAGTCTATTTAATATTATAATAACTAAGGGATCGTAGCGGTTATAAATAATTATCGAGTTATAATTTTAAAGAACGACTAGTTAATTTTAAGAGGTATACTATTATTCTTTATTTTTATTTATTTTCGAAGTGAATTTTAAATATTACCGGCGAATTTCGAAGTAAAATCCTCGAGTACTTTATAACGGCTTTATAAAAAGTTAATATTTATATCGTTATATATTAATATAGAGAGATTAAGGATATCTTTCTTAAATTATTTAGTTTTTTTAATACGTTATAGAGTAAAGTTAATTATACGAAGGCCGAATATTAAGATTAAGTTTTATATACGAGATTTTTATTTATCGTTTATAATATAGTCTTTAAACTTCTTATTATAATCTAGAACCTCGTCTATTATAAAATTATATCGATCTTCGTTATTAATTTTAGGATTTTTTAGATATTGAATAATACCTTTAATATCGCCGGGCCCTATTATAATAAATATACTATTTATCGCGAGGAGGGCTAGAATTCCGGTACGAAAGTATTTCTATATAATTTAAATATCCGTCTATAGCCCCTAGGTTATAAACTTTATTAAATAAAACTCGTCGATTATTACCTACTTAAATATAACGGCGGGGATAAAAGTTTTAGTTTATTTTTATATAATTTTACTCGCTAACCTACTAAATAGTAGTTTTTTATTTTTAATCTAAATATATTCGATATTAAAAGGCCGAGTAATATATATTTAATAAAATTTAAAAGTAATTAAAATTATATATTACTTCGTTTTTTCGACGGCCTCTTTTTTTTTCTTTTAAATATCTAGGCGGAGAGGCCCCCCTTCGAAATATTAATTTTTATAGTCGGCGAACTACTAAAGATAAATAAATTATATTATATTAATATCCTCCGCCGTTAAAAGATTACTAGTATTATATTAATTATAAAGAATAATAAAGCGAAGCTTTACTCCTTCGTTAAGTATATATATTTTAAATTATTAATTATACTATATAAAAAAAATAACTTTAGCTATAAAATATAGATAAAACCCTTTTTTAAGAATTATTTTTATAATATTAAACGAAGTATAATATAAATATTACGCGAAAAATCTTAATAAATTTAAATACGTCTCGTTATTATCGACGGCGCGATACTATAACTACTTCTTCGGGTTTAACGAGCGACGATAATATTTAACTACGTTATATATTTAATAAAGAAGATTTTCGAAAAAGGAGATATTAATAACCTAAACTATCTACGAAACTATTCAAAATTAGTAATTAATAATTTAATTTAGTTTTAAGATAAGATATATTTTTCCGAGGTTTATATCGTTAGCGAGAATACTACCGTTAAAGCCGTTTCTAGCCTAGAAATATATAATATAAATATTAAAGATTTAATATTAAGTAAGACTATATTTTATATTAAATATTCTAATATATTAATTAATCCTTATATCGGTAGCTTTAAAATTTATTAAGTAGTAGTAAGATTTTTATAAATTAAAATTAATTATATATTCGTACTCTTTATTATTAAGCTACGCTTTAATATTAAAAAAGAAATTAATAAAAACTACTACGAAGGCGGCGAAGTATATAAATTTATAATTCTTACTAATTTATATTTTCGCCTAGTTCCTCGTTATTTTAAAATTAATAGTCCGTTTTAATATTAATCGGTTTTTTTTTATTATTAATCTACCCTTCCTATTTATCTTTCTTTAACTCTTTAGATATAGATAATTTTAATAATTAATCGCTTTTATAATTATTATCTCTACTATTTAATATTATTTTTTAAAGTCGCCTCTATCGTTTTCGTTTCTAGGTTATATATAAATTACCTTTCTCTTTAATTATAATAAATTTATTTTAGACTCTATAAAATAGGGTAGTTTCGTTATTTAAAAATATTTTAGTAATTTAAATATAATAATTAGATATTTAGAGGGAGTAATACGATTAGGTAGAGGTAATAAAGAGGAAGGAGTATACTCTTAAAATAGAGAGGGAAATATTATAAACGTTAAAAAATCCTTCGCTACGAAGATTAAATATAAGTTATAAAATTTACGAGTCTCGGAGGAAGAATAAATACCTGATTTAGTATATAAATTAACTCGGTTTTATTCTTTATTATACCGAAACCTAAAGAATTCTACTAGCCGGCGAGTAGTTAAAAGTAATAATAATTTATTATAAAGGTATATTCCGTAAAGTCGATTATCTTTTAAATTTATAATTTACTCTTTAATTAAGATTATAATAAAGATTAAACGGTTAATAAACTCGAATTTAATATCGTTATTTAGAGGTCGCGCGGGATTAATTTTAATAAATTTATAAATTATAAATTTAATTACTTCGCCGCCCAATATCGCGCCTTTAATAACCGTAATATTAAAGTACCCAAATTTTAATAAAAAGAAGACTATAATTTTAAAATAACTCTACCTATAAGTTAGTATAGTAAAGATATAATTAAATACGATATATAATAATAAATTAAGTTAAGTATTATATTATATAAAGTATTTAAGATCCGTTAAGAGCTTATTAATATAAAGTAACTATTTATATCTAATAATTACGTTATATAAAATTATATTTAATTATATATAACTTAAAGCTCCCGCCCGGTTATAAAAAATATAGTATTATTAATCTCTCGATACTCTACCCGTTATCCTCGGCTAGACCGCCTATGTAATTAGGTTTTATAATATTATAATAAATACTACTTATAGCGAGCACCTTTATAGAGTCTTTTTTAAATATATAATTCTTAAAATCTATCCTCCGTATCTAAGTATAGGCTCTTATAAATTTCTATTTTATTAATACGCCTCTCGGTTAATACCGGAGGAAAGGCCGTTCCTTAAAATAATAATATAAATATAATAAATACCTACGCGACTTTAATAAAGGCGAAAAGTATATAAATATATATCTTTCCGTTAAGAGTAAAGCGTAGGCTCGAGATTAAAAGAAATAGTTTAAATATAATTACGGGATAAATAAATAAAAACTTATTAAATTAATAAAATTATAATACTCGCGGGAAAAATATTTACGTATTATAACGAATACTCGCCGACCGCGTTAATTAGTATATTAAATAGAATTCTCTATATCGGTAAGTCCGGAAACCCCGATTTTTGCGTATTTTATACCGAAATTATATAAAATACTGGAAATGCGTATCTGCTCATATCCCGTATTCTAAGTATATTATGCACCGATTAAGTAGCGATATTACACCGATTTAGCAACTTTTTTTTTTTTTTTTTTTAAACTTTAACTTTTTATAGTATCTAGACTAGGGCCCCTATCTAGGAATATAAATAACTTACTAAATCTGTTTTTAGCCTAGATTCCGAATCTTTAATTAGATTTTTACTAGCGTTACCCTATAGGGTTATAAAGTTACTTTTAGGATTAAGTTTAGCGCTCCCGCGTAGACCTTAACTCTAACTTAAAAATCTTGGCGCTAAGATTTACTAAGGCTGCAAAATGCGCATTTTATACCGATTAAGTAGCGATTTTACAAAACTATTTTTCCGGACTTACCGATGTAATAACTCTAAAAAAGCGACTAGGATAAATATTTAAATTAATAATATAAAAGAGGTAGTAGGGGCGTTAAGATCGGGAGTAGTTTCTTAATAATAATTACAATAATATAAAAATAGTAAATATCCTAAATTAGAACCTAGGTTAGAAATCTAAAATAGATTTTATATATTTAATTCTACTAAATAACTATAGGCGACTAATTTATAACGTAGAATTAAATATTATATATATTTTAATAAAGATCGGTATATATCTAAATAACCTAAACGAGACGAGGAATCTAGGCTACGTTAATATCGTAAAGATATAATTTACAAGCGCGATTAATATAACTAGTAAATACTCGTAAATAATAAATATTCTCGTAAACGAGTCTAAAAATTTTAAGCGGCCGCGAGTATTTTTAGCGCTCCTAAACGGGCCTAAATACTCTAAATAAATTAGGATTCTCGGAGTCACTTGTACTTTTATAGATATAGGTAGAGTATTATAATAAAAAATTAAACTCTTTTTTTACTAATAATATTATATTCTTAAATAACTTTATAAATAATTTTTATTTAAGTTAATTTATTCGTTAAAACTCTATTACTAGAGGTTAAAATATATTTATATAAATCTCGAACCTATATTATTCTTTTAATATAGTTAGTTTTATTAATTTATCGATTCTTACCTTAATGAATTTAGTTATAGAAATTATTAATTTCGGTTAAAGATTTACTCTTATAAACTCCTAAGGTTTTTATATAAAAAGAGATAATATTACCGTAGTATTTATAAATACTATAATATATTATTAGAGTCTTAATTTCTTTTTTTTAAGAGTTTGGTTTTTTAATTTTCGTTCCTACTTTCTCTTTTATCCCGCCTATCCTCTCTACTATATCTCGGGGTTTAGTTTATTATTACTAATTTTTATAATATTTAAATATACTTTAAGTAGTAGAGTAAATAAAATTATAATAAGATTTAATTATTAAACGGAGTAAAATAGACCTAAATAAAGATTAGGGTTTAATAGTATAAATAATATATAACCGTTATCCTCTATTAATAGTGGAGGTAGTATAATATTATAATAAATTCGATAAATAAGATTTAAAAATCTAAAGATAAAATTTAGGTTAATATTAAAAAAGTATTAAACGAAGAGTAAAGTTTATAAATAAATATTATTAAGTATTTAGCCGTTTAGCCGAAGTTTAGTTATATATATTATTTCGAAGAAGTAAATAAAAATAAAATAGAAATTAACTCCTAACCCTCTCTTTATTAAAAAATAACGACGTCCTCGGAGTTAATTACTAGTTAACGATATAAAATTGTGATAATTAACGAGCCGAAAATAAAAGTTGAAGATATATATTCCGAATATTAGGTATAGTTTAGATTAAGAGAGTATTACGACTCTTTTATTAATTCTATTTAATACTATCCTTATTTCTTTTATAACTACTAGTGTAGTTCTTTATACTAGTAGAATAAACTATATTTTTACTATAATAACGGGTTCCCTTTTATAGTATAATAGTAAATTATTAATACTATATATTAGGTCATAGTACCTAGGGTGTTTATAGTAATATAAAAGTAAATATGAAGTCTTAGTAGGAAAATAATCTTTATATTTAAAAAATAGAATTAATCTCTAAAGAGTTAGAGCGAGGGCTTTAAGCCTCTTATTTCTAAAGGGGCTCCGGAGTACCGGAAACTATAATATAATACTATAATATAAATGGCGTAACTACGCCGTATACTCCCTATATAGGATCTATATATTATATTTAATAACTACTATAAAGCTGGTTTTAGTATAATATAATAATTACCTCCCCTTCTAGGGGTTTCGCCCTCGAAACTAGTAAATATTAATTTAACGTTTTAATACTCCGACGAAGGAGTATAATATAGGAGAATCTAAATTAAATAAGGTATACGCGTAACGCCTACGCCTCTTATTTAATTTTATTAATCTTTTATTTTTATAATAATAATATATTAAGAAAAACCTTTAAACCTAGTAGGAAAAAGGGAGGGAAATAAATTATATTTTAAAGTTTAATAATACGTCGCGTATAATTCGTAATCGGCGTAGTTATATAGTTATAAATTATACTAGGTATTTAATAAAAATCTTTAAACTTAAAGAGAAAAATAAGGGAAAGAATATTATAATTATCGTTAAAAACTATAAACCTTTATTATTAGTAGGGCTTTAGCGATATCGGCGGTAGAGTAAATTATTCTATTTTATTATTTAGGAAGAACTCTAGTTATAGGAGTAAATACGTACGGGTAGTAGTCTTAACGTAGGTACGAAGCCTTCGCCGACCTTTTAACTTTTCTTTTTTTATAATATCCTACTATCTTCTATATATATAAACTCTTATATACTATTATCGATAACTATATTATATTTAAACTTTTATTAATTTATAATAATCTCGGCCGTATCTTTAAGCTCTTTCTTTAAGGTTATAAATATTACATATATATTCCGTAGGTAAGGCTAGAGCTAATATATCGTAATTTAAATAACGTCGGCAAATCGAAAACCGGCTCCAGCGGCTCGGGGCCATTAGGTAAGTTGCCTCGGGCGCCCGAGGTAGGCTCGGGGCGCCCGAACGGCCCCGAGCGCCCGTCGAGCGCCCGCCGAGTAACCATCGAGCGG